>MDTG01256275.1_pt1 | contig 204593 bp, 205 predicted proteins | sample 811421 | NCBI WGS metagenome assembly MDTG01 (sample SAMN05326645, study PRJNA326480) | marine metagenome | isolation source: seawater | place: Pacific Ocean: South East | collected 2011 | reverse complement strand
TGCCGGTGCCGGCGGGGAGCGAGACCATGCCGCGGACCATCTGGTCGGCGTGACGCGGATCGACGCCCAGGGTCATGGCGACCTCGACCGATTCGTCGAACTTGGCGGTGGCGAGTTCCTTCACCAGCGCGATGGCTTCATCGACGCCGTAGAGCTTTTCGCTGTCGACCTTGCCCTCAAGGGCCTTCTGCTTCTTCGTCTGCTTTGCCATTATCTCAGCCCTCCACCACTTCGAGGCCCATCGACGTGGCAGAGCCCTCGATGATCTTGGTTGCCGCTTCGATGTCGTTTGCGTTCAGATCCTTGAACTTCGTCTCGGCGATTTCCTGCAGCTGGCTGCGCTTGATCTTGCCGATGAAGCCCTTGCCGGTGGTGCCGGAGCCCTTCTTCAGATTGGCGGCCTTCTTGATCAGGAAGCTCGCCGGGGGCGTCTTCGTGATGAAGGTGAAGCTGCGATCCGCATAGACCGTGATCTTGGTCGGGATCGGCATGCCCTTTTCAAGTTCCTGCGTGGCGGCGTTGAACGCCTTGCAGAATTCCATGATATTCACGCCGCGCTGACCCAGCGCGGGGCCGATCGGCGGCGAGGGGTTGGCGGTGCCGGCGGGCACCTGAAGGTTGATGTAACCTTCGATCTTCTTGGCCATGGGAGGCCTCCTTTTCTCACTATCGGCACCGCCTGAAACGATGCCTCATGGTAAGCGGTCAGACGGGGAGCCGAAGCGCCCCTCCCGCATGGAAATCCCGAACTGTCGCTGGGAAGCGCGCCATCTAGCGAAATGCGCGACAATTGCAAGCCTTGCGCCGCGTTCCCGCAGCTTGCGCCGAAAGCGCCCCGACCCGTCCCGTTCGCGGACGTGCCTGGCACGTCGACCTTGCGAAACGGTCCGCCTTTCGGCAGGTTCGCGCGGAATGAAGCAGCGCTCCCTAGCCAGAAACCGCTTGAGGCGACTCAGCTGGCTGCGCTTCGTCCTTCAACTGGCGACTGTCGCCCTCGCCTATTTCATCGCGAGCATCCCGCCCATCCTGCTGTTCGGCGAGACGAATGTCGGGGTGCTCGGCTCGGTCGTGGCGAGCATGGTCGCCGCCCTGCTCGTCGCCCGACTGTGGCTCGCGTCCGACAATTGCCTGCAACAGGCGTGGAATATTCGCCCGCCGATCAACATCGGCCGCACGCTCGGGCTGGCTGCGCTGGGCACCGGCGCCATCATCGCCCTGTTCGTACTCGGCGACATCGTAATCGACCGGCTCGGCCTGCCGCCGATCGATGTCAGCCTGGTGATGGATTACGTCACCGAAAGCCCGCTGAGCTTCGGCCTGTGGATCGTGCTCGTCGCATGGCTTGCCGCGGGTTTCGGCGAGGAGCTGCTCTATCGCGGCTTCCTGATGGACCGCCTGATGCGGCTGCGCGGAATGCGGGGGCGCAAGTGGCCCGCCGCGATCATCCAGGCCGCGCTCTTCGGCCTGCCGCATATCTACCAGGGCTGGGGCGGCGTGCTGGTGACGGCGAGCATCGGCCTGTTTCTCGCCTGGCTGCGCTTCGCCAATCGCGGCAACCTGTGGGCGTGCATTCTCGCCCACGCAGCGGTCGACACGATCATGCTGACCCTCGCCTACAGCCACAGCCTCGGCTGGCTGGGTTAGCGGGCGCTAGCTACTGCCGATCTCGTGGCGCGGGGTCTTCATCCCCTTGGTCCGGCTGGTGAGGTGGAACTGGCGGCATAGCGCGCAGCGATAGGCGCGCAGCGTGAACGGCGCCTTGCGCGCGGCAAGCTCCGCATCCTCCCGGCTGGCGTAGCGCCGCTTGCGATTGCAGATGCCGGGGCGCGTTTTCATGCAGCGCCCGGCCCCTCACGCGCTCAAGCAGCGAAGCGGTAGCGCGAAAAAACGCTACTTGACCAGTTCGACCTGCTCGAAGTCCAGCTCGACCGGGGTTGCGCGGCCGAAGATCGAGACCGACACCTTGACCTTCGCCTTGTCGAAATCGAGCTCTTCCACCACGCCGTTGAAGCTGGCGAAGGGCCCGTCGAGCACCTTGACCTGGTCGCCGATCTCGTAATCGACCGAAACCTGCTGCTTGGGCGTCGCCTTGGCTTCTTCCACGCCGCCGAAGTAGCGCGCGGCCTCCTTCTCGGAGATCGCCTGAGGCTTGTTGCCCGCACCCAGGAAGCCGGTGACCTTGGGCGTGTTCTTGACCAGGTGGTAGATATCGTCGGTCATGTTCAGCTTGGCGAGGACGTAGCCGGGCATGAACTTGCGCTCGACCTGCACCTTCTTGCCGCGCTTGACCTCGGTCACGGTCTCGGTCGGCACCTCGACCTCCTCGACACCTTCGGACAGGCCCAGGCGCTCTGCCTCGGCGATGATCGCGTCGCGGACCTTGTTCTCGAAACCGGAATAGGCGTGAATGATGTACCAGCGTGCCATTGAGTGTCCTGCGGGAAAAGGCGGCTCAGACGAGCGTGAGGAGGAAGCGGACGATCGCCCCGAACAGCGAGTCGATGCCGAGGAAGAACAGCGAAAGGATCAGCACCAGAATGCTGACGAAGATGGCGGTCTGGATGGTCTCCTGCCGGGTCGGCCAGACGACCTTGCTGGTCTCGGCGCGCACCTGACGGGCGAATTCGCCGATCGACGTCTTGCGCTTCTTCGTCTCAGCTTTGCTTTCGGCCATGTCCGCCGTTCCCACCTGTTGAGTATCGATCCAATTTCACGTCTCTTTCGGGAAGCCGCCATCGCCCTCGCAATCGGATGATCGGGAGGGCGGGTCGAGGCTTCGATGTGAAGAGACCCGACCGCATCTAGGCGTCGCCGCACGCAAACGCAAGCGCGCCCGTTTCCCCGATGCAAAAGACGTTGCCATGCCTCGGTGCCCGCTTTAGCGTCCGCGCCTTTAGGGACGCATTCGGGGGAAACGTGAATGGCTGCGGATACGCAGATGACTTTCGGCGAGCGCATGGTTGCGCCGGTCACCAACATCTCGGACTTTATCTGGGGCGGCACATGGAATGGCGAGGCGGTGATCCCGTTCCCGCCGCTGGCATTGATCCTGCTGGGCGTGGGCCTGTGGTTCATGGTCGGCCTGCGATTCTATCCGCTGACCAAGCTCGGGTCCGCCATGAAGGGCCTGTTCGCAGGCCGCAAGGGCGAGGGCGCGGGCGAAATCTCTCCCTTCGCGGCGCTTTCCACCGCGCTTTCCGGCCAAGTCGGCACGGGTAACCTCGCCGGCGTCGCCACGGCCATCGCGCTCGGCGGGCCGGGCGCGATTTTCTGGATGTGGGTCACCGCGCTTTTCGGCATGGCGCTGGCCTTCGCCGAAGGCTCGCTCGCCATCCGTTATCGCGAGACCACCAGCGACGGGGTCAAGCGTGGCGGGCCGATGACCTACATCATGATGGGGCTCGGGCCAAAATGGACCTGGCTGGCGATCATCTTCTGCATCGGCACGCTGTTCTCCGCGCTGGTGACCGGCAACTCGATCCAGGCAAACGAAGTCGCGAGCGGTCTCAACGAGCTGTTCGGGTGGGAGCGCTGGCTGGGCGGGCTCATCGTCGCGATCGCCGTGTTCGTCGTCATCATCGGCGGGATCAAGTCGATCGGCCGGGTGGCCGAAAGCATCGTGCCATTCATGGCTGCCGCCTATATCGTGATGGCGGTGATCGCGCTGATCCTCAACTTCGGCGATCTCGGCGAAACCTTCGGCCGCATCTTCGCAGGCGCATTCAACTTCCAGAGTGCAAGCGGCGGCTTTGCGGGCGCGGCGCTCATCCTCGCGATCCGTGCGGGTGTCGCACGCGGGCTGTTCTCGAACGAGGCGGGCCAGGGCTCGACCCCGATCGCCCACGCGGTCGCGCAAACCGACGATCCCGAACAGCAGGGCCGGATGGCGATGCTCGGCACATTCATCGACACGCTCGTGATCTGCACCATGACCGCGCTGGTGATCCTGACCGTGCAGGGCGATTTCACCTTCGAAGGCCAGGCAGTCGATCATGTGTGGCAGTCGGACCTCGGTACCACCGCGATGAGCGGGTTCGTCACCACCTCGGGCGCGTTTGCCGCGGCCTTCCCCTACGAGATCGCCTCGATCCCGCTGGGTACGCTGGTGGCGAGCGTCGCGCTGATCCTGTTCGTGTTCACCACCCTGCTCACCTGGAGCTATTACGGCGAGCGGGCGATCACCTTCATCTACGACCGCGTACCCGGCTCGACCCGTGGCGGCGAAAAGATCCTGCACATCATCTGGCGGGTAATCTGGTGCATCGGCATCTTCATCGGTGCGACCCAGCCATCGCAGCTGGTCTGGCGTCTGGGCGACATCTCCAACGCCACCATGCTGCTGCCCAACGTGCTTGCGTTGGCACTGCTATCGGGCGTGGTCTTCGCGCTGTCTCGCGGGGACCGTACCGCAGGCAAGGACTTCCACGAGGAGACGCCCGAAGAGCCCGAGGAATACTGAGGACACAGCAAAAGGGCCGGAGCGCAATCAAGCGCCCCGGCCCTGCTTGTGATCGGATTGGGCAAGCGTCAGACGGCGCCGAACAGACGTTCCCAGAACGTGGGCTGGTGCATCGGCTGAATCTTGCCGTACTTCATCATGCGCAGCGTCGCGTCGGTATGCGAACGCGGGCTGGTCCAGCTGTCCGACCGGCTGGAGCGGAAAGGCATGCTCGACATTGGTGAACTCCTGTAAAGCGCACGTGCGTGCGATCTGACGCGAAAAATGCACGGGTCGCGCAGGGGGTTCCCGGAGGATTTTCGGGAACGAAACGATGGTTGTGCGAAGGTGCGCAAGCCCAGGCAGGCCGCCGGGGTTCCCGCCGCCACGCAAAATCCGCTTACTGTGATATATAGGACGCTGAGCGCGTCCGCAGCCTACCAGGTGCCGGTATTTTCCATCGAGGCCCAGGGTTCCTGCGCGGGCAGCGCATCGCCCTTCTGCAGCAGTTCGATCGAGATGCCGTCGGGCGAGCGGATAAAGGCCATGTGGCCGTCGCGCGGCGGGCGGTTGATCGTCACGCCCTTGTCCCGCAGGCGCGCGCAGATCTCGTAAATATCGTCGACCCGGTAGGCGAGGTGACCGAAATTGCGCCCGCCCGAATATTCCTCGGGATCCCAGTTATAGGTCAGCTCGACCATCGGCGCTTTCGCCTCGCGTGCGTGCGCCTGGTCACCCGGCGCGGCGAGGAAGACCAGCGTGAAACGCCCTGCCTCGTTGTCGTAGCGGTCCGTCTCGACCAGCCCGAGCTTGTTGCAGAAGAAATCGAGCGATTCGTCGAGATCGCTCACGCGGACCATGGTGTGAAGGTATTCCATAGCTCGGCTGCCCTTTCCCGCGCGTTCGAGACCGACGATCCGAATAAATGGCAGGGGCGAAGGGACTCGAACCCATGACCCTCGGTTTTGGAGACCGATGCTCTACCAACTGAGCTACACCCCTGCAGGCGGAAGCGCGCTCTAAGGCGGGTGCAACGCGATGGCAAGCACCGATCCGCCGGGGGCCTGACGGGCAGGCTCTGCCGAACCGCTTCATAGGTGCTTCCAACTGCTTGTTTGCGCGCTGTTCCATGGTTAAGGCGACGCGAGTTTGAGAGGGGAGCAAGGTGGCGTTCGAGCCTCCGCGGATGGCACTGAAAGAGGGCGACGTCGCCGCATTGCCCTCGCTCGGCAAGGTGTTGCGCGATCCGTCTTCATGCTGGCCTGCCCGCCTCCTCGACACTGGTATCGAACTGGCCAGCGCCGGTCGGCGTACCATTGCCTTTGTGGCGGAGCCGGGCGCGGTGTCCACCATCCTGCTCAACCGCAACGACGCCTTCCCCCGTGCGCGCATGCAGGACCGGATCATCGGGGCAGGCTACGGCGAGAATCTGATCCAGGCCCAGCAGGAGGACTGGCGGCGCACCCGCCGCGAGGTTGCCCAGCCGATTACTCCCGAGCGCGCGCTCAGCCTCGTCCCGCGGATCGAGCTTGCGGCATCGGACATGCTGGCAGAGTGGGAGGGATACGGGGCGGACGCTCCGATACCACTGCAACGCGATGCCCGGCGGCTGACGCTCGACGCGCTGTTCCGCGCCCTGTTCGCCGAGGAGGACGAGGCGCGGCAGCGCGACAGTCAGGTGGAGGAAACCGCGCGGACCATAGCCACGCGCCATCCGATCGAGCTCAAGGAGGAACTGGCGCTGCTGGCAGAGCTCGCCGGGCGGCTGATCCGCGACTGGGAGCGCAAGAGCGAGGGGCGGGAAGCGCCGCCCTTCCCGCAGGACCGCAACACGCTGACGCTGTTCCTCCATGCCGGCCACGACAACGCCTCGGCCGCGCTGGTGTGGATGCTGTGGCTCGTCGCGCATCGCCCCGACCTGCAGCAGCAGGTGCGCGAGGAGTGGCAGGCCTACCGCCAGCGCAGATTCTCGCTGCGCAATTTCCCGGTCGCACAGGCGATCCTGCGCGAAACGCTGCGGCTCTATCCGCCGATTATCCAGCTGATCCGCGATGTGCGCGATGGTCTGGAGGTCGGCGACCAGACGATCCCGCCCGGCGCCATCGCGGTGCTTTCGCTCTACGCCATGCAGCGCCACCGCGCGATCTGGGATCGGCCGGACGCATTCGTGCCCGAGCGTTTTCTCGACCCCGCCGGAACTGCGCGCGAGCAGCGGGCCGCATGGCTGCCCTTCGGCACGGGCCCGCGCGGGTGCATCGGATCGAGCCTCGCGCAGGTCGAACTGGTGCTGTTTCTCGCGCGGATCTGCGACCGATTCGAGATTGCGCCCAATCCGGACTGCCCGCTGCGCGCCCAGGCCGAATGGACGATCCGCCCGGTCGGAGATGCGCCCGTTTTCCTGCGCCCCCGCAGCTGACGGCCCGAGCCGCACGCCCTCGCAAGCCGACCGACGATGATCTTCCACTCGATCGACTACCTGCTGTTCCTGCCGCTGGTCGCCGCGCTCTATTTCTGCGTACCGCACCGCTGGCGCTGGGTGTTGCTGCTGGTGGCGAGCAATATCTTCTATGGCAGCTGGCGGGTCGAATTCCTCGCCCTGCTGTGGTTCACTACGCTGGTCGATTTCTTCGTCGCCCGCGCGCTCATGCGGACCCGGAACAAGATACGGCGGCGCCTGCTGTTCGCCGCCAGCATGTGCTGCAATCTCGGGCCGCTGATCTTCTTCAAGTATACCGCACTGCTTGCCGGGACGACGCTTTACGACCTGCGGGTCGGCAATTTCACCATGGCAGACGTGATCCTGCCGCTGGGCATCTCGTTCTACACCTTCCAGACGCTTGGCTACACGATCGACGTGTTTCGCGGGAAGCGCGAGGCGGAGACCCATCTCGGCATTTTCGCGGTCTATGTCATGTACTTCCCGCAGCTGCTCGCGGGACCGATCGAGCGGCCCTACAAGCTGTTGCCGCAGCTGAGGAAGGAACAGAGCTTCGACCTGCGGCGGGTCGCGATGGGCTGCGCACTGATCCTGGTCGGCTACTTCAAGAAGCTGGTGATCGCCGACCGGCTGGGGCTGCTGGTGCCCGGCATCCTCGCCGCGCCCGAAGCGCATACCTCGCTCACCGTGACGCTCGCGACGCTCGGCGCACTCTACCGCTACTATGCGGACCTTTCGGGCTATGCGGACATCGCCATCGGATCGAGCCTCATCATGGGCATCGCGCTGACGCAGAACTTCCGGCGGCCTTACGCGGCGGTTTCCATCGCCGAGTTCTGGCAGCGCTGGCACATCACGGTGACGCGCTGGTTCACCGACTACGTCTACATCCCCATCGCGCGCAGCACGAAGGTCTGGTCGCGCTTCGTCGCGACCATCCTGACGACCCTGCTCATCAGCCTGTGGCATGGCGCATCGACTTCCTGGCTGGTCGCGGGGATGATCGCAGGGCTGCTGATGATCGGCGAAGGCTGGGTCCGCCGCCAGCGCAAGATGCTCGGGCGATCGAGCCGGGCGCTGGCGCGTGCAGGGATAGGCGAGCGCGGATCGCGCATGCTCGGGCGCAACCTCAACCGCGCGGTCCTGTGGTTCTTCCTGCTGTTCCTCGGCTCGATCGTGAACGCGCCGGGGTGGGACCAGACCGTCGCGATCTGGGGCAAGATCGCCGCGCTGTCGGGCGATGCTCTCACCCTGTCGGCCGGGTTCGGCGCCATGCATATCAGCGCGCTCTTCCTGCTCGCCATCGCGGGGCTCGAAATATACCAGTGGCTCGATGAGCGGCGGCCCGTGTTCGATCGGCTGGAGGCTGCCGGAGCGCTTATCGCCTGGCCGTTCTGGTGGGGGCTGGCCGCGATCATCCTGGTGTTCGGCGTGTTCACCGGCAGCGGCTTTTTGTATTTCGAGTTCTGATGCGCTGGTCTTTTCCTTCTGCCCTGGCCTTTCTGCTGTTCGGCGCGCTGGTGCTGGGCGCGCTCAACCTCGCGGGCCGGATTCCGATCCACGGCCCCACCCCGCCCCAGGAAATGAAGGCGGCGTTCGATCGGATCGCAGGCAAGGAGGCGGTCTCGCTCGGCGGGTCGGTCGGCACCGCGATCGATTTCGACGCGATGTGCCTCTCGGGCACGCCCTTCTGGAACAACGGGCAGGATCTGTTCGAGGCCGAGGCGCTGGTCGACCTGATTCTCTCGCGCCCGGACCCGCCGCGCCTCTACTTCCTCGTCATCAGCCCGACGAGCCTGGGCCACGACAATGGCCTGCCCTCGCTCGGCGGAACCTACCGCCGGCGCTTCACCTATCGCTTCCTCCATGCCGAAGGCCACTGGGGCCTGATCGGCGGCGACTGGCGGCAGGCGTTTCAGGCCCAGGCCATGCCCGCGAAAGGGGAGCAATTGCGCAACCCCTGGCATGCGGCCCTGCTCGATGCGCTTCAGCTGCTGCCTCCCCCCGATCCCGGGGTATTGGACGACACCCGGTCGATCGACCCCCGCCAGGCACCCGCGCTCGCCAAGGCGACGATGGCCGAATGGCAGGAAAACGCCGAGGATGTTGCCTATTTCGACCCTCAGGTCGGCGAACGGACAAGCGCGGCCCTCCTGCGGATTGCAGACCGGATCGACGCCCGAGGGGGCCGTCTCATAGTCGTCTCCCCGCCCTACATCGACGAACTGGTACAGCCCATGCAGCAGGCCGAGTGGTCGCGGATCGACCGATTCGATTCGGTGCTCGCACAGCTCGAAGCGCGCGGAGCGCTCGTCATAAATGAATGGGATAATCGCGGCACGCGCTACGGCCTTCGCCATTTCCGCGACCCGAAACACCTGAACGCGCCGGGCGCGCGCGCCTTCTCCCGCCAAATCGATACGTATCTCGCCCGAAAAGGAATCGTGGACCGGAGAGCCTGTTCGTAAAGACAAGGATTTATTGTCCTTCAAACCGACGCTAAAGAAGCAACGTGGAGATGCAACCAGCGACAGTATCGGTCACGGGACGCAAGCAGCGCATGGCGCGGCTTGCGCGCCTTTTGCGTGAACACCCCCAGCTAAAACCGGGTTACGAGCGCGCGAAGGCGGTGGTTCGCGCCTTTCGCAAGCCGGCGTTCTACGAGGTCGCGACCCGCTGCAACCTCTTCTGCGAGGGCTGCTACTATTTCTCGGACGATTTCTCCGCCCCTTCGCACGAGGTGAAGGATCGCGCCGCGTGGGAAGATTTCTTCGCCGCCGAGGGCGAACGCGGCGTCACCATGGCCTATTTCGTCGGCGCCGAACCGGCGCTGGAACAGGAGCGTCTGCTCGCCGCCGCCAACCACTTTCCCTACGGCAATATCGGCACCAACGGCACGATCCGGCTCGACCCGGCCATTCCCTACCGCATCGGCGTTTCGGTCTGGGGCGTGGACGAGGAGGTCGACACCAGCCTGCGCGGGGCAAACGCCTTCGCCAAGGCGATCCGCAACTATGCGGGCGACCGCCGCGCGATCATGCTCTACACGCTGACGAAATCGAACCTGGGCGACGTGCGGCGGCTGGCGGAAATCTGCGCCGACCACGATCTGCCGCTGACCTTCAACATGTATTCGCCGACCCAGACCTATTCGCGCAAGCTGGCCGAGCGGATGGGCCCCGACGGGAAGTATTTTCGCATTTCGTCGGAAGAGGACAATCTGCGCTGGGACGAAGACAGTCTTGCGGAGGCACGACGCCTGATGGACGAGGTGCTCGACGATTATCCCGACACGGTCGTCTATTCGCACGCCTACAACCACTGGGCGACGCAGACGGGCCCGCTCTACGACATCGACCCGGAAACCGGCATCGCGCGCGATTGCCATTCGCGGATGGTCGAGCCGATGCGCTACTTCAAGACCGACATGAAGCACGCCGCGCTGGAGAAATGCGGCACGTCGGACGCGATCTGCTCCGAATGCCGCATGTATTCGGGCGGCTGGTCGTCCAAGTTCGAGCCGCGCGAAGAGGATGTGCGCGACGCAAACACCTTCGCCGCGTGGACCGGCATGGTCGAGACCCTCGGACGGATATTCCTGATCGAGCGCGAACCGGCTTCGCCCCGTACGTCGCGCAAGACGGACCCCTCCAGCCTGGAGCCTGCAAAGTGAAAGTCTCCCCTATCAACAACGGCGTCGAGGTTTCGGACATCGACCTGTTCGACGACGAAGCCTGCCGCGAGCTCGGTCGTCTCGTCGCGCACGAATGCGTGGTGCTGGTGCGCCAGGCGGTCCCCGAAAAGCGACTCTACGATATCCAGATGCTGTGGGGGCAACCCTGCATGCCGATCGTCAATCGCTATGTGCTCGAAAAGCGCCTGACAGGCCGTCACTGGCGCAGGGCATTCATGGCCATGGGGCAGGTTTCCAACGGTCTCGACAAGACGGGCGCGCTGCCGGGCATGGCGCGGGTCAGTTTCGAGAAGGACGAGCGCGGCAAGCCGACGGGGCTGTTCCCCAATGGCGAGCTGGACTGGCACGCGGACCAGCAGGCCTATCACGACAACCAGCGCGTCATTGGCCTGATGAGCCTGTGGGGCTCGGAAAACAGCCGTACCTCCTTCATGTGCACCGCCCCCTTCTACGAGGCGCTCAATCACGAAGATCGCAGCATGGTCGACGAGACGACCTGCGTGTGGCGCTGGGACGGTGGCGGGATGAGCCCCAATATCGAGAAATGGCACCTCGAGATCAGCCGTTACAACATGGTTCCGCACGAAGGCATGGAAACCGCGCTGGTCGACAGCACGGCGACCGGGCGCAAGGGCCTCAGGTTTCCGAGCCATTGCTTCAGCCACTTCAAGGGGATGACCCGCGAGGAAAGCGGGAAGTTCAAGGACCATCTCTGGCAGAAGCTGAACCGCCCCGAATATATCTACGATCACGACTGGCGCGACGGCGAGATCGTGTTCATGGACCAGAACATCACACTGCACGCCCGGCCGACCAATATTCAGGACGGCAATCGCCGCACGATGAACCGGATGATTTCCTATGTCGACCGGCTGTTCCCGGGTCAGGGCCCGGCTGACCATGTGCTGTTCGACGGGAAGCGTCTTTCTCACGAGGAGTTCGCAGCGCTGGTCGACGAACAGCGCAAGGCCGAATTTGCCGAAAGCATGGCGGCCGCCTGACACCCCGTGCTAGGCCCTTGGCCAGCATGCTTCCGATCGTCCCGCCCCCGATCCTGCTCTCCGCCTATCGCCAGGGCCTGTTCCCGATGGCGGAGAGACGATCCGACCAGGACATCTTCTGGGTCGAACCGCGCGAACGCGCGATCATTCCCATCGGCGAATTTCACTGCTCGCGCTCGCTTGCCCGCACGATTCGGCGCGATGTCTTCACCATCCGGGTCGACAGCGATTTTGCGGGGACGGTGCTCGAATGCGCCGCGCCGCGCGGCGACGGGGAGGATACCTGGATCAGCGGGCGGATCGCGGCGAGCTACCAGCGGCTGCACGAGGTAGGCCATGCACATTCGATCGAATGCTGGCAGGGCCCGAAAGGCGAAGAAGAGCTGGTCGGCGGGGTCTACGGGGTCGCGTTCGACCGGGTGTTCTGCGGCGAAAGCATGTTCAGCCGCCGCCGCGACGCATCGAAGGTGGCGCTAGCCTGGCTGCTCGCGCTGCTGGAGCGTGCGGGATGCGTGCTGTTCGACTGCCAGTTCATGACCGGCCATCTCGCCTCGCTCGGTGCGATTCCGATTCCGCAGAGCGAATATCTGGATCGGCTGGGGGCGGCGCGCGGAAACCAGAGATTGAGCCTGCCGCAGGCGCTGACCGAAGTGGAAGCCGAAGCGGCCGCTCAGTCTTCTTCTCCGGGGAAGCTCATCGCGCATTCCTTGACCCACACATCGTAGATCGGGTGCTCGACCACGTTGAGGCTGGGCGAGTTGCGGAAGAGCCAGCCCGAAAACACCTTGTTCCAGCTGGGCTCCGGCTCGTTGCCCTGCCGTTCGCGCACGAAGACCTGAACGAAGGCGCCTTCCTCTTGCGGCAGCTCCCAGGGCGCGGTTTTCTCGCACGCTTCCAGCCGAATCACGACATCGCCCACGCGGGTCGCATCGCCGGGCGACATCTCGAAATCGCGGCTGACATTGTTGCGCTTGTTGAGCAGGCCGATGGTCGCGACCCGCTCCGCCATCGGCGTGCCGATTCCCTCCTCGCCCTCCGGACGCTCCGCCGAACCGCCCTTGGCGAGTTCTTCGGGAACCTCGGTTTCGATCGGGGTAGGGTCGGGCGTTTCGCTGTTGCAGCCGCCAAGCACCAGCAATGTGGCCAGACCAATGGCAGGCGCGCGCATGCCCATTACTCGCCCGGAGCCCACGCCTCGTAATCGCCGGTGGCGCGGGCGCGCTGACCGCCGCGTTCCAGCGCGCCGCTGGGCCGGTAGGCCCTGGGCGAGCCGGTCGCGTTGGGCGAATAGTCGGCTTCCCAGATGCGCGGCGGGGGCAGATGGCTTTCCGGCACGTCCTCGCCCGCGCCGTGCAGCCAGCCATGCCATTCGGCGGGCACGCGGCTGGCATCGTTCGCGCCGTCGTAGATCACCCAGCGCCGCTCGGTTCCAGTATAGGAGCCCGCGGTGGGCGTCTTGTCGCGCCTGGGCTTGGCGCGATAATACTTGTTGCCGAAGGCGTCGGTGCCGACGTGTTCGCCCTTGCGCGAGGTGAACAAGGCGGTGCCGATGGTCGCGCCATCCCACCAGGTGAAGATTTTGCCGAGGATGCTCATTGCGGGGGAGCGATTAGCGCAAGGCCGGTGCCGGGCCAAGCCGGTTTAGTCCCGCAGCTTCACCATTCCACACGGTCGCCCGCCTCGATGCCGAGCTCTTCCGCCCGCCCGCCGGGAATTTCGAGCACCGCGCTGGTCGGCCCCAGCGCGCTCACGCTGTCGAGCGAATAGGGCGTGGTCCGCGCGGCGATATTGATGATCCGCCGGTCCTCGCCGATGAAGATGATGTCGAGCGGCAAGGGCGTGTTCTTCATCCAGAAGCTCGCCACATCGCCCTGACGCGGAAAGATCATCGCCTCGTCCGGGCCCAGTTCGGTGCGGAACATCAGCCCGCGCGCCTGTTCCTCGCTCGTGGCGGCGACTTCGGCGGTGAACTCGTACTCCCCATCGGCAGTCGTCACGGTGACCGGGATCAGTTCCAGCCCGGAGGCAGGGTGTACCGAAGGGGCGGCCTCGGCGGTCGCGCCGTCCTGCCGCGATTCGCTGCCCGCCTGCGGCGAACACGCCGCGAGCACGCCCGCCATGGCGAGCGCGATCCATCTCAATCCTCGATGCTGTACGCCCATTCCTCGGCTTCTTCCTCGCTCGCGGCATCGACCATTGCGCGCGCCGCCTCGAAATCATGGCCAGCGCGCACGAGCGCGGCAAGCTGCTTCTCGCGCCCCCGCTGGTCCGGCGGCTCCGCCCCGAAAGGCCCCAGCCGCCGTCTGCGCGCGAAGGCGAGCGCGGCGGCACGCGTTTCCGCCGCGCTGGGCGGTGGCAGGTCGATCGCCTCGGCGTCGACCCCGGCATGGTGCAGGGCCTGCGATACGCGGCGCGCGCCATAGCCGCGCCGCAGCAGATCCCGCGTGCGCGCCTCGGCATAGGCTTCGTCGTCGATATAGCCCAGTTCCACGAAGCGGCTCACGATCGCGTCCACCGGCGGTTCATCTTCCCCCGCCCAATCGCGCTCTCGCAATTTTCGCTGCAGATAGTGCTTGAGCTTGGCCGCCGTGGTGGCGTAGCGGCCCGCATAGCTCAGCGCGAGATCGCGCAGGGACGCATCGTCGAGGGGCCGTATCGGCCTGGAACGCCGTCGCGAAGTCTCGTGGGCTCTCCCCATGGGTCATAATGATGCCACACTCCTTGGAGATTGGAACCGCCTTCATGACGGGATCGACGATCATGACCGACAACTCGCCTGCACGGCGCCTGGGCAACTAGGCACCGGCCCCGAAGCGGTTAACAGACGGATTATGCTCTCCCATATGCACGACAGCCAGATTCAACCCCAGGTTCGCCCGACGCCCAATGATTGCGCGCTGCCGCGACGCCGGGCCGACTTCACCACCTTCAACGAAGCGATCGACTATGCCGCGCTTTCGGAGAAGGGCCTGAATTTCCACGATATGCGCGGCACGCTGGAGCGTGCCTATTCCTATCGGGAAATGCGCGAGGACGCGCTGGCGATGGCCCATCGCCTCGTCGCCGCAGGGATCGGCCCGAAGGATCGGGTCGCGCTGATCGCCGAGACCAGCCCCGAATTCGCGGCGCTGTTCTGCGCCTGCATCTATGCCGGTGCCTGGCCCGTGCCGCTGCCCTTGCCGACCACCTTCGGGGGCAAGGAAAGCTATATCGACCAGCTGGTCGTCCAGCTGGAAAGCGCGGACCCCGCGCTGCTGATCTTCCCTCCCGAAATCGCCGAAATGACGCAGGCCGCCGCAACGCGGGTTGGCTGCAAGGCGATCGACTGGGACACGCTCGCCGCGCAGGACGCGCCCGAGGCCGAGCTGCCCCAAGCCGTGCCCGAGGATATCTGCTACCTGCAATATTCCAGCGGATCGACCCGCTTCCCCACGGGCGTCGCGGTCACCCACAAGGCGCTGCTGCACAATCTCTACGGCCACGCACAGGCGATGGAGCTGGGCACAAACGATCGCTGCGTCAGCTGGCTGCCGTGGTATCACGACATGGGGCTGGTCGGCTGCTTCCTCAGCCTGATCGCCAACCAGGTTTCGGCGGATTACCTCAAGACCGAGCATTTCGCGCGCCGCCCGCTTGCCTGGCTCGATCTCATCAGCCGCAACAAGGGTACGACGCTCTCCTATTCGCCGACCTTCGGGTACGACATCTGCGCGCGCCGCATTTCCAGCCAGAGCAGCGTGGCCGAGCGGTTCGACCTGTCGCGCTGGCGCACGGCGGGCAACGGGGCCGACATGATCCGGCCCGACGTGATGCAGAACTTCGTGAATGCTTTTGCCGAAGCCGGCTTTAAGGCTTCCGCCTTCACGCCCAGCTACGGCCTCGCCGAAGCGACGCTGGCGGTCACCGTGATGCCGCCGGGCGAAGGCATCCGGGTCGAACTGGTCGAGGAAGAGCGCCTGTCGGGCGCGCGGCCCAACCTCAACCGCCCCGCCCGCTATCGTGCGATCGTCAATTGCGGCAAGCCGCTCCCCCAGATGGAAGTCGAAATCCGGGGCGAAGGCGACGAGATCAAGGGCGACCACCAGATCGGCAAGGTCTGGTGCCGCGGCCCCAGCATCATGCACTCCTACTTCCGCAACGAGGAAGCGACCAAGGACTGCCTCGTGCCGAGCAAGGATGGCGGAGCCCCTTGGCTCGACACCGGCGACATGGGCTACATGGCCGATGGCTACCTGTTCATCGTCGGCCGGGCGAAGGACATGATCATCATCAACGGCAAGAACCACTGGCCGCAGGACATCGAGTGGGCCGTGGAGCAGCTGCCGGGCTTCAACCATGGCGACATCGCCGCCTTCGCGGTCGAGAATGGCGACGGTGAGGAAGCGCCTGCCGTACTGGTCCATTGCCGCGTGTCCGACCCGGAAGAACGCCGCGTCCTGCGCGAGCGCATTCGCGAGAAGGTGCAGTCGGTCACCGGCATGAACTGCGTGGTCGAACTGGTGCCGCCGCGCACCCTGCCGCGCACGTCCTCGGGCAAGCTGAGCCGCGCGAAGGCCAAGCGCCTCTACCTCTCGGGCGAAATCCAGCCCTACAGCCTCGCGGCCTGACGCCGCCGATCGCTCGACCAAGGGCGTGTCCGCATCGGCGGGCGCGCCTTGATTTGCGTGTCTTATGCAATTAATACAGTAATTGCAGCACATTTCGTGCGAAAGAGGACACATTGCCAGCCATGGCCACCCAGACCGAGACCGCCACTTCGACCGCGACCGAGCTGAACCTGACTCCGCCCGAGCCGATCCCGACCGTGGATGTCGAAAAGGCCGTCGGGCTGGTTCCGGTCGACGAGGGCAAGAAGAGCGAGCTGGACAGCAAGGTCGACAGCTTCGTCGCCGATCTCGTCGCGCATGACACCAATTCGCCGGAGTTCGGCAAGCGGGTGGACGAGATTTCCAACATGGGCCGCAAGGAAATCGCGGCCGCCTCCAGCATGTCCAACCGCTTCCTCGACAGGCCGATCCGCGCGATGGACCGCGATGAGGGTGTCGGCGCCAATCTCGCCGAGCTGCGCAGCACGGTGGAGGAGCTCGACCCGGCAAGGCGCGGCAAGAGCACCGGGCTGCTTGCCAAGCTGCCCTTCCGCAACAGCCTGAAAAGCTATTTCCGCAGCTACCAGAGCGCGCAGAGCCATATCCAGGCGATCCTCGACAAGCTCCATTCGGGCCGCAACGAACTGCAGAAGGACAATGCGGCGATCGATGTCGAGCGGCAGAAGCTGTGGGAGGCGATGGGCAAGCTGGAGCAGATGATCCACATCTCCAAGACGCTCGACGCCAAGCTGGAAGACAAGGCCAACGAACTCGAGGCGACCGATCCGGACAAGGCCAAGGCGATCCGCGAGACCGCGCTGTTCTACGTCCGCCAGCGCACGCAGGATCTGCTGACCCAGATGGCGGTGAGCGTGCAGGGCTATCTCGCGCTCGACCTCGTCAAGAAGAACAATGTCGAACTGGTGAAGGGTGTCGACCGCGCCAGCACCACCACCGTTTCCGCTCTGCGGACGGCGGTGACCGTGGCCGAGGCGATGACCAACCAGCGCCTCGTCCTCAAGCAGATCACCGCGCTCAACGAGACCACGGCGGGAATCATCGATTCGACCGGCAAGCTGCTGCGCGAGCAGACCAGCACGATCCACGAACAGGCCGCCGCCAGCACGATCCCGATGGAAACGCTGCAGAACGCCTTCAAGAACATCTACGCGACGATGGACGAGGTTGACACCTTCAAGCTGAAGGCGCTCGACACGATGAAGCAGACGGTCGACACGCTTTCGACCGAGGTCGAGAAGTCGAAAACCTATATCGCCCGCGCCGAAAGCCAGGCGCAGGCCCAGGCGCAGATCGACGCTTCGGAAGACTCGCTGCTCAAGCTGGAGGGCTAGGGGGCAGGCATGAACGATCTGACCCGCGACAGCGACCGACTGATTTCCGAAGCCAGGCGTCTGCGCGACGATAATCGCAGCGGCGGGCGGCACCGCATGGTGCGCTCGATCGGCAAGGGCTCGGCCGAGGCCAAGCTCAAGCTGTGGGCGAAGCGCGGCGGGATGTTTGCAGGAGCGGTCGTCGCAATCCTGATCGCGATGTCGATCGCCGGGGCCGTGCTCGGCGGGATCGGGTTCTGGGGACTCGTGGTCGCGTTCTTCGCCGCCCTTGGCGCGGCCGCGCTGTTCGCGAATTATCCCAGGCTCTCCGTCCCGCAGGCGGGCGACCTCAACAAGGGCACGCCGCGCCAGATGATCGCACGCACCGAATTGTGGCTGGAGGCGCAGCGCCCCGCCCTGCCCGCACCCGCCGTGGCGCTGGTCGACGATCTCGGCGTCAAGCTCGACCTGCTCGGCAAGCAGCTTGAAACCGCGCCTGCGAGCCACGATTCGATCCGCGATATCCGCGAGCTGGTGGGCGAGACCCTGCCCGAAATGGTCCAGTCCTATACCCGCGTGCCCGCCGCCATGCGGCGCGAGGAGCATGCGGGCGCAACCGCCGATGACCGGCTGGTCGAAGGCCTCGGCAAGATCAGCGGGGAAATCGACTCGATCAACCGCACCATCGCGGACGGAGCGCTCGACGATCTGGCCGTCCAGCACCGCTATCTCGGCTATCGCTACGGCAACGGCGCGGCATCGGGCGGCTCAACGCAGGAAAGCGCGCCCAACTGATGCGCGTGCCGATCCAGCACGACCTGCCCAAGGAAGAGGTCCGCCGTCGGCTGCGCGAACGCATGCCCGAACTGCCCGCCCACATGCCCGGCGGTACGGCGGACATGACGACCGAATGGCCCAGCGAGGACTGCATGAAGCTGACGGTCGGCGCGATGGGGCAGACCGTGCGCACCACGATTACGATCGAGGAGCGACAGGTGATCGTGGAGCTCGATCTTCCCGCGATGCTGTCCTTCTTCAAACCGCTGATCGCCAGCGCGGTGGCGGACAAGGGCAGCAAGCTGCTCTCCGGCCCCTCGGCAAAAAGCTGAAATTCGAAAGGTTTCCGGGAACCTCGCGCGGTCTCGTGCATAGAAGCCCTTATCGTCTCCCGCGAGTGGTGGCGCGGGATCAGGTTTTTCAGGTTCAAGGGGATCGCGCGAATGTCTGCCAGGTGCATTGATGCACCCGCGCTGCGCGCACGGCTGCGCGCTGCCACACGAAACGAACACCAGTCTCTCGACGATGCGCTCGGTCGGCTCGATCTCGCCGACCGGGGCGATTACGCGCGCTTCCTGCGCGTCCAGTCGAGAGCGCGGCACGGTGTGCAGAAATGGCTCGAGTCGACGTGCCCGCCCGAGTGGCTGCCCCCGTCGCAGGCCGATCGGCTCGACCGCGATCTCGCCGCACTCGGTTGCGAGGCCGAGGATGACGCGCCCGATTTCACCTGCGCCGACGAAGGCCCGGTGGCATGGCTCGGCGCGGCTTGGGTTCTGGCGGGCTCCTCGCTCGGCAACCGCGTGATGGAGCGCGATCTGGCCGTGCGCGCGCACGATGACTGGCCGATGGCCTTCCTGCGCGACGAGACCATGCCCGCCTATTTCAAGGCGCTGCGTCCGCTGCTGGAGGGCACGGACCTGAACCCCGGTGCGGAACGGACGGCAGCGGCGGTGTTCGCGCATTTCCTGGCCGAGACCGACCGGCAGATGGCGACCGCCGCCGCATGAGCGATGGCGCATCCCAGGTCGACCTGACCAGCTGCGATCGCGAACCGATCCATCAGCTCGGGGCCATCCAGCCCTTCGGCGCGATGCTGGTCGTCTCCACCGATAATTTCATCGCCCATTTTTCGCAGAATGCCACCGATTTTCTCGGTCTGAAAGGGATCGAGCAAGGCGCGCGGCTGGGCGACGTGCTGTCCCCCGATGCGCTGCAGGCGCTCCAGGGCGCCGCCGCGCGGCTGGAGGAGCCCGAAGATACCGAGCGGCTGTTCGCGCTGTCGCTCGACGACGATCCCGCGAGGCGGTTCGACTGCTCGATCCACCGCAGCGGCGGGCAATTGATGATCGAGTTCGAGCGCCACGATCCGGCGGGCTTCGGCAACCACATCGCCTCGATCCGCCCGATGATGGCGGGGCTCGACGCGATCGAGGGTGTGGACGCGCTGTGCGACGCGGCGGCGCAACGCCTCAAGGCGCTGCTCGAATTCGACCGGGTGATGGTCTACCGCTTCCACCCCGACGGCACGGGCGAAGTAATCGCGGAAGCGCGCGAGCGCGAAATCGACAGCTTCTCGGGGCTGCGCTACCCCAAGAGCGACATTCCCGCCCAGGCGCGCGAGCTCTATCTGCGCAATCGCCTGCGGATCATCAGCAATGTGAACGATACGCCCGTTCCGGTGGTGCCGCGCACCCATTTCGGCGAACCGCTGGACCTCAGTCTCTCGACCCTGCGCTCTGTCTCGCCGATCCATATCGAATACCTGCGCAACATGGGCGTGCGCGCCTCGCTGTCGATCTCGATCATTGTGCGCGGCCGCCTGTGGGGACTGTTCGCCTGCCACCACTATCGGCCGCGCGTGCTGCCCTTTTCCAACCGGACGGCGGCGGAGGTCTTCTCGCAGATCTTCTCGCTGACGCTCGACCGCGCTCTGCACGATCAGGGCACTGCGCGCCGCGCGCTGGGCCAGAACCTGCACGAGCGGCTGATGACCCGGCTCGCCGGGGGTGCATCGCTGCGCGATACGCTGACGCAGGTGGGCACGAGCATCGGCGACTCGATCCCGCATGACGGGGCGAGTATCTTCATCGACGGCGAATATGTCGCGACCGGCCATGCGCCGACCGAGGAGGAGTTTCGCGAGCTCCTGCCCATGCTGCATTCGGGGCCGGCGGGCCGCATCCTCGCGTCGAGCCAGCTTACCCGTGGAATGGACGCCGCGAAGCCCTTTGCCGCGCGTGCGGCAGGGGCGCTGATCATCCCCGTGTCGCGTTCCCCGCGGGACTATTTCGTGTTGTGGCGCCGCGAACTCAAGCAAGTGGTCACATGGGCGGGCAATCCCGAGAAGCCGGTCGAGGATGGTGCCAATGGCGATCGCGTTTCTCCGCGCAAGAGCTTCGCCGCCTGGCAGCAGACCGTCGAGGGGCGCAGCGCCGACTGGACGCAGCCCGAGCTCGACCTCGCCGAAACCTTGCGCATCACCCTGCTCGAAGTGATCCTGCGGCTGACCGATGCCGCCGCGCAGGATCGCAAGCGCGCGGGCGAGCAGCAGGATCTGCTGATCGCCGAGCTCAATCACCGCGTGCGCAACATCCTCAATCTAATCCGGGGGCTGGTGAACCAGTCCCGCCACGAAACCGGCGATGCGGTCACGCTGACCAAGCTGATCGGCGGACGGATCGGCGCGCTGGCCGCCGCGCACGACAATCTCACCCGCGACAACTGGGGGCCGACCTCGCTCAAGAAGCTGATCGCGGACGAAGCGGATGCCTATCTGGGGGCGAAGACCTCGCGGCTTTCCGTGGAAGGGCGCGACGTGCTGATCGTCCCGCAGGCCTACACCGTGCTCGCGCTGGTGCTACACGAGATGATAACCAACTCGGCGAAGTATGGCAGCCTGTCCGATCATTCGGGGGATCTGCTCATCACGCTCGACCGGCAGGAGAACGGCGACCTCGAGCTGGGCTGGAAGGAGCGGGGAGGACCGCCGGTGAAAGCGCCCGAGCGTCGCGGCTTCGGCAGCACCATCATCGACAAGTCGATCCCGCACGAATTGCAGGGCGAGGCCCGCGTCGACTTCGCGCTGAGCGGTGTCGAGGCATGCTTCGTCATCCCTGCGCGGTATCTCCAGGATGCGGAGAAGGAGCACGAAATGGCGGATCAGGTCGACCACGGCGAGGAGACGCCAGAGGGTGGCGGGGAAGCGGACCTGCCCGAGCGCGTGCTGCTGATCGAAGACAACATGATCATCGCGCTCGATACCGAGGAGATGCTGCGGGAACTCGGTGTGAGCGAGGTGCTGGTCAGCGCAAGCGTGACCCAGGCCCTGCGCGCGATCGAGGCGGACAAGCCCGATTTCGCAGTGCTCGATTTCAATCTCGGCGAGGAATCGAGCGAGCCGGTCGCGCGCGAGCTTGCGCGCCACGACGTGCCCTTCGTTCTGGCGACCGGCTACAGCGCCAAGGAGGTGCGGTTCGAGGAACTCGGTGCGCGCGCGATCATCAAGAAGCCCTACGACAAGTCGGACCTCGCCAAGGTGCTGTCCGCGTAGAACGGCCGACCGCAGGACGGCTCATTCGAAGAAGCGCTGCTGATAGTGAAACCGCGAGGCGACCGGGTTGCCCGCCGCGTCGCGCGCGGGCTCGAAGCGGATCTGCTCGTACGCCAGTTCGCACACCTTGGCATCGGTCTCGGGAAAGCCGCTGGACCGCGTCACGCGGCATCCCGTCACGCGGCCTTGTGCGGACACGTCGAGCATCACCAGTGTCCGCGTGCCAACCCGCGCCTGCCGCCCGCCCGGCGGAACCGGGAAGGCCGAGACGTCGGTAATCGAGCGGGTGAGGCTCGGCTCGGTCGCGATGCCTCCTCCGCCACCGCCCTGCCCCTGGCCGCCCGCGCCGGTGCCGAGGCCATCGCCCGAAGCGCCTGTGCCTTCGCCCGAGTCGGCCGCGCCCGATTGGCTCGCCGTGCCGGTCGAAGCCGCGCGCGGCGCGGCGCTGCGACTGGGAAGCGGAATCGGGGGCCGCGGCGCGGAGATGGCGCTCGCCACGGCCCTCTCGCCCGGATTGCCCGCCGCCCCGGATTCATCCTCGGGCGGCCCGGCAGCCTGCGCCTCGGCGGGCTCCTGCGTCGGGCTTGGCGACGGCGAGGGCCGGGGCTCGGCAATATCGAAGGATGAGACCTGCGGGCCGAGCGCGCTGGTCACAAGATCGGGCGCAAACGCCTGGATCAGGCCATAGAACAGCAGCGCATGCAGGATCACGATGCCCGCCAGCACGGGCACGCTCGGCCTCGTGGTGGCATCCGAAAATCCCCGCGCGTCGTCCATGCCCGCAAAACTCCGGGCCGGTTGCCCCGGTTCCGCAAATGGCCGGCCCTCGCCAACGAAAAACGGCGACCTCCGCCCCTATTCCTAAGGGGGAAGCCGCCGCTTTTTCAGGTCCGATGGTCGGTTGGCTTAGTAGCCGAAGACCAGCGAGATGCTCGCCGCGCGGGGCGGGCCGATCTGCACGAACGGGTTGGCGTTCGAGAGGTCACCGCCGAAGCCGCCGACATAGACCTCGTCGAAGAGGTTGGTCAGGTTCAGCTGCAGAGCGATGTCGTCACCCCAGGGGTTCTCGGCGAACGTCCAGCGCACGTCGAGGTCGACCAGCGTGTAGCCGTCGGTCTCTGCCGTGTTGGTGTCGTTCACGTAGCGCTTGCCGGTGTGCTTGACCTGCGCACCCAGTTCGACCGGGCCGAGGTTGTACTGCACGCGGCCACCGACCGACCACAGAGGAGCGCCCGATTCGTTCTTGCCGGCAGTCGGCAGGAAGATGGGTGCGCCCGAGCCGTCGACACCGTCCTGCACGTCTTCCTTGATTTCCGATTCGTTGACCGAACCGAAAACGTAGAGCAGCAGGTCGCGCGTCGGCTGGTAGGCGAGGCTGGCGTCGACGCCATACTTGTCCACCTGGCCGAGGTTGCGGGTGATCGTTTCATCGAGGATCGGATCGTACGAGGTCGCGAGGCGATTCTCGTAACGGGTGAAGTAACCCGCGATCTGGCCCTGGATGTTGCCGGTCGTGAAACGGAAGCCCGCATCGATCGTGTCGGTGGTTTCCGGAGCCGGGCGCGCGCTGGCGGCGGTATCCGGATAGTACAGCGAATCGTACAGAACGTCGGTGCCGGGGACCGAGAGACCCTTGGCATAGTTCGCGAAGATCGACGCATCGCCGAGGTCGAACACGAAGCCGACGTTCGGCAGCAGCTCGTCATATTCGTAGATGCGCTGCTGCGGCAGGGCCGAGCCGGTCACCACGCCGGTGGTCGGATCGAACGAGTACGGGTTCGCCGCTTCGTAAGCTGCACGCGCCGATTCGGGGATGCAGTCGAGGAAACCGCCCGCCGAGGTCGTGTAGCAGTTCTGGTTGAGGTTGCGGCGGAAGAACGGCGCACGCAGACCCAGCACCGCGGTAAGATCGCCGAAGGTGCCGCGATACTCGCCCGAGATCTGGTTGAGGATCGCGTAGGACTGGCGATCGCGCTTGTTCAGCTCGTAACCGTCCGAGGTGAGAAGCGGATCGTTGACCGGGAAGACCGTGGTCGGTTCGCCATTGGCGTACAGGTAGGTCGTCTGGCCGGTCTGGCGGTGGTCCGCATCGTCGTAGGTGTAGGCGAGACGAACGATGTGGTTCTCGTTGATCTCGTAGGCCAGGTTGGCGATCACGCCGATACGGTGCGTGCGGGTCTGGCTCGGGTCGCTACCCGCAACGCGGTCGAGCAGGTCGCCGTCGCCATTGAGGTCGCGCCCATAGTAGTAACCGCCGTTGAGGAAGCCGGTGATCGGCGTGCCGCCAACCGTGAAGAAGGCTTCGCGCAGATCTTCCGGACCGCCGCCATTGGCCTTCACGTACTGGTAGCTCGGGTCGACCGTGAGAACGAGACCGTCGGCCAGCGTGAAGCGCGAGGAACCGCGGATGTTGCCGGTGTTCGACGGGTTGTAGCGGCGGTCGAATTCAGCGCCGCAGCCATTGCGATCGTCGTAGCGATCCGAGGTGCCCGTGGGGCCGCCGCCGCCGAACAGCTGACCCTGCGGAATGGTGCAGGGATAGTTGATGTCGTAGAAGCGGCTGTCGGCGTCGGTGATGTCGCCGATGGGAACCGAACCGGCGAAGTTGTTGCGGTTCTCGTTGTAGTGGCCGGCCACGGCGATGAAGTCGCCATTGGAGCCGATGTCCTGCCAGATGCGGCCATTGTACTGCTGCTTCTCGACCTTGCCGTAGTTGTTGTACGGGTTGTCGTAGCGGGTGTAGCTGGCCGAAACGAAGGCCTTGGTACCGAAGCCGGTGAAATCGCCGGTGTCGACCATCGCGAAGCCGCGCATGTACAGGCGGCTGCGATCGTTGCCTTCGGCGAAGACGTCGCCAGCAGTGATGGTGGTGGTGATCTTGAACTCGTCGCTCGGCTCGCGGGTACGGATGTTGATCGTACCGCCGACCGCGGAGGCCGTCGGGCTGTCGACGTCGGTCGCGCCGAGGTTCACGCTGACCGATTCCAGCACTTCGGGGTCGACCTGCTGGTTGGTGTAGAGCGCGTAGTTGCCCGAGTCGTTCAGCGGCAGGCCGTCGAGCGTCTGCGAGATGCGATCGTCGGCGAAACCGCGAATGGTGAAGCTGCCGCCCGACGAACCCCAGGGGTCGTTGTTCTGGAAGCTGACGCCGGGGACCAGGTTGACGATGTCGTTGACGGTCTGGCCGGGGCGCTGGCGGCGGATGATCTCTTCGTTGAGCTCCTGCTTCGCCTTGGGAGTGTCGGGGATTTCCACGCCGCCCACGTCCTGTGCGCGGGTGCCGCTGACGACGATGGTGGTGCCTTCCTCGAACTCGACCGAGCCGGTCGACTGCGCGGATGCCGGGGCCGAAACGGCTGCGGCGGAGAGGCCGACAACGCTCGTTGCCAGCAAATACTTGAGCTTCATGGACTAACCCCTTTGAAGACGCTCTGCGGAAAAAAGGAATCTAACGGGCCGACCCCCCTGGGCCGGTCGCTGGCGCCTAAGGCTTGTTTTGTGACATGCAAATTACCGAATGGCGGCTGGACGACTCACCAATCCGTCGCACCCCGAAAAACCGCACGAATCTGCCGTTTTTGGGGTGTTGCTGCAGCGCAACATTCGGGACTTTATTTTAGCGGGCTCTGCGCGGGGCCGGATTCGGGCGCGCGCTCAGGCCAGATTGATCTCGCGCAGCCGCTGCATGAGAAAGTCATGCGCGAGAATCGGGGGCGGTGCCGAATCCTCCTCGCCCTCGGCAATGCACGAGGGCAGCGGCGCGATTTCGAAGTCGGGCCGGAAATGGAGGAAGAACGGCATCGAATAGCGCGCCCGGCGCGCGGCCTCTCCGCTCGGGTTGACGACCCGGTGCGTGGTCGAACGCAGGTGTCCGTTGGTCAGCCGCTCCAGCATGTCGCCGATATTGACCACCAGCGCTCCGGGCGGGGGGCGCACCGCGAGCCACTCGTCCTTGCGGGTGAGCAGTTCCAGCCCGGCTTCCTCGGCGCCGAGCAGCAGAGTGATCGCGTTGATGTCGCCGTGGGGTGCGGCGCGAATCGCGCCGTCGGGCGCATCCTCGGGCAGGGGCGGATAGCGAAGCAGGCGCAAGACCGAATTGCCGTCCTCGATCGCCGGGTCGAAGAACGCCGCATCCTCGCCCAGATGCAGCGCGATGGCAGTAAGAATGCGCCGCCCGCTCGCCTCGAAGGCGAGGAAGAGTTCGCGCATGGTCGCCTCGAACTCGGGCACTTCGGCGGGCCGCACGTTCGGCTCCATGAACTCGGCCAGCGGATGGCCTTCATCCAGATCGCGCCCGACGTGCCAGAATTCCTTCAGATCGAAGATGTCGGCGCCCTTCGCCCGCTCCTGCCCGAAGGGCGTGTAGCCGCGTGCGCCCGCATTGCCCGCGATATGGTAGGCGCGCTTGGTCTCCTCGGGCAGCGCGAAGAAGGCGCGGCTGGCCGCTTCGGCCCGCGCGATCAGGGCGTCGGGAATCGCATGATCGCGCACGACCCCGAAGCCGAACTCGGCGAAGCTGCGCCCCAGCTCTTCCGCGATCTCCTCCAGCGGACGATCGAGCGAAACGGATGCGATATCGGACATGGGATAAGCCTCTTGTCAGGCAGGCAGGAAGAGCCCGGCGAGCGCCGCGCTCATGAGGTTGGCGAGCGATCCCGCGACCAGCGCGCGGATGCCCAGCTTCGCGATCACGGGCCGCTGGTTGGGTGCCAGCCCCCCGGTCACCGCCATCTGGATCGCGATCGAGCTGAAATTGGCAAAGCCGCACAAGGCAAAGGTGATGATCGCGCGGGTCCGCTCGGAAATGGCGGCGGCGTCGAGCTGGCCCAGTTCGATGAAGGCGACGAATTCGTTGAGCACGATCTTGGTGCCGAACAGACCGCCGGCGAGGCCTGCATCCTCCCACGGCACGCCGATCAGGAACATGATCGGCGCAAAGAGGACGCCGAGCAGCTGCTGGAAGGAAAGATCGTCATAGCCGAACCAGCTGCCCGCCCAGCCGAGCAGGCCGTTGGCCAGCGCCACCAGCGCGACGAAGGCGAGCACCATCGCGCCCACCGCAACCGCCAGCTTCACGCCGGTCTGGGCCCCTTGCGCGGCGGCCTCGATGACATTGGCGGGGCGTTCGCCCTCCTCGAAGGTTTCGGCGACCTCGACCTCGTGCGCGCGCTCACCTTCGGTGATCGCGGCGGGGCCTTCGGCGCTGATGCGCCCGCGCGGCAGGGCCAGTTCGCCCTCGGCCCCGGGCGAGGCCTCGTCAACGTCGGGCATGATGATCTTCGCCATCAGGATGCCACCGGGGGCGGACATGAAGGCTGCGGCCAGCAGGAAGGGCAGGTATTCGTTGCCGAGCAGCCCGGCGTAAGCCGCCAGGATCGTGCCCGCCACACCCGCCATGCCCACCGTCATCAGCGTGAACAGGCGGCTGGGCGCGAGCGAAGCGAGATAGGGCCGCACCACCAGCGGGCTTTCCGACTGACCGACGAAAATGTTCGCCGCCGATCCCAGCGCCTCGACCTTGCTGACGCCGGTGATCGCGCCGATCGCCCCGCCGAGCCAGCGCACCACCAGCTGCATGATTCCGAGATGGTAGAGGATCGAGACCAGCGAGGCGAAGAAGACGATCACCGGCAAGGCGCCGAGCGCGAAGGTGTTGGCCAGCGGGTTGTCGGCGCCGAACAGGAAGGCTGTGCCCGCGTCGGCATAGGAAAGCAGCGCGGCGACCCCGTTGGCCATCTCGCGAATCACCATCCGACCGCCGGGCGTGCGCAGAACGAGAAAGGCCAGCAAAGCCTGCAGGGCGAAGGCGGAGACGACGACCCGCAGCCGGATCTTGGTCTTCGCGTTGGACAGCAGGAAGGCAAAGGCGAGGATCGCGACGATCCCCAGCAGGCTGGCAAGAACAGGCGGCATAAAGGCTTTCGGATCGCGCGCGGGTGAGACCAACGCCCCTTTGCCTTTTCGCGAGGGCTAGTCAATTCGCCCAGGGGCAATTCGGTTCCCGGTGTCTTTTCTTTTCCGCCCGGCGATCTTAAGCGCGTGACGATGGAGACCACCCGCCCCGCGACGCCGCACACGCTGCCCCGCCCCCTGTTCGTCTATACGCTGCTCTATGGCGGGATGACCGTGCTGGCGGGCGTGCTCGGCTTCAAGCAGATCGCCCTGCCGCTGGGCTTCACGACGCTGGCGGTGGAAGCAGGGATCTTCGCCTTCCTGCTGCTGGTCGCGATCTCCAGCGCCATCGCCCAGCTTTACGGGCGCGCCGCGGCCAACAAGCTGGTGCTGTGGGGTTTCGCGCCGCTCGGCCTTTCGATCCTGCTCATCTGGCTGGTCCTCAGCCTTCCGCCCAGCCCCGCGATGAGCGGGGAAAATCTCGCCGCGTTCGAGACGGTGCTGGGGCAGGTCGACCGGATCATGATCGCCGGGCCGATCGCTTATGGCGTGTCGCTGCTGCTCAATGTCTGGCTGTTCGAGCGGCTGCGCGGCTCCGGGGATGGCAGCGGCCTGTGGATGATGCTGCGGGGCGGCCTCGCTTCGGCAATCAGCCAGGCGGTCGATACGCTGATCTTCATCACGGTGGCCTTCTACGGCGTGTTTCCCATCGGATCGCTGCTGGTCGGGCAGGCCATCGCCAAGGTCGTGCTGAGCCTGGTGCTGGTGCCCGGGATCATCTGGCTGCTTGTGCGGCTGGCGGGTGACGGCCAGGCGAAGCTGGTGGCCGAAAAGGCCTAGCGGTCAGGCGCTCAGAGCCTCGACGAAATCCGCACGCCACCGCTCTACCGTCGCGGTCTTGACCACCTCGTTGAGCTTCTCCCAGCGGGCCTTGCGTTCCTCCAGCGGCATGTCGAGCGCGGTACGGATCGCCTCGCTCGTTTCCTCCATGCTGAAAGGATTGATGAGCAGCGCGTCCTTCAACTGCTCCGCCGCGCCGGCGAATTTCGACAGGACCAGCACGCCGGGGTCTTCGGGATCCTGCGCGGCCACATATTCCTTGGCGACCAGGTTCATCCCGTCGCGCAGCGGCGTGACCAGGCCGACATGGGCGGAGCGATAGATGCCGAACAGCGCCTGCCGGGGGTAGCCCTTGTTGACGTAGCGGATCGGGACCATGTCGACCTCCGATCGCTCGCCGTTGATCTGCCCGGCCTTCTGTTCCAGCGTGTTGCGGATGCGCTGATAGCTGACGACATCCTGCCGCGAAGGCGGGGCGATCTGGACGTAGAGCGTTTGCTTCACCCTGTCCGGGTACGTGTCGAAAAAGCGGCCGATGGCGTCGAAACGCTCGGGCAGACCCTTGGAATAGTCCAGCCGGTCGACCCCGATGATCACCTTGCGATGGCGTGAGCTTGATCGCATCCGCTGTTCTGCCTGCCGGGCGTCGCCGGTCTTCCCGCCTTCCAGAAATTCGTCGTAGTCGAGCCCGATGGGAAACGCGGCCACTTTGACCGAGCGACCTTCGTAGGTGACCGTGCCGTCATCGCCGACGTCCGCCTGCAGTTCCTTGCGGCAGTAGCCGAGGAAGGAGTCGACCGATTCCGCATCCTGGAACCCGATCAGATCGTAATCGAGCATGGTCAGCACCAGCCGCTCGTGAAACGGCAGCGCGACCAGCAGGTTGCGCGGCGGCCAGGGGATATGGAGGAAGAACCCGATCTTGTTCTTGTTGCCCCGCTCGCGCAGGCGACTGCCCAGCGGCAGCAGGTGGTAGTCGTGGACCCAGACCATGTCTTCGGGCTCGATCAGCGGGCCGAGGCTGTCGGCAAAGCGCTGGTTGACCCGCTCGTAGCCCTTGCCGAAATCGGTCTCGTATTCGGCGAGGTCGATCCGGTAGTGGAAGAGCGGCCACAGCGTGCGGTTGGCGTACCCGTTGTAATACTCGTCGACATCCTGCGGCTCGAGGTCGATCGTCGCGGTGGTCACGCCCTCGTTCTTCTGCATGTGGATGTCGCCGGAATAGGTCTCGGTCTCCTTGCCCGACCAGCCGAACCAGATGCCGCGCCTCTCGCGCAGGGCTGAGCCCAGCGCCACCGCCAGACCGCCCTGCGAACCGGCCGCCCCCCTCGCCTTGGGGACGGACACACGGTTCGATACGACGATCAATCGGCTCAACGGATCACACTCCATGGCTTGGACAACAGCGTAGCGCAGTTGATGATACCCACCAAAGAGTACGTCTGGGGGAAGTTGCCCCAGAGTTCGCCATTGTTAAAGTCGAGGTCTTCCGATAGCAGGCCCGATCGGGTGCGGTGCGAAAGCATCGTCTCGAACAGCGCGCGCGCTTCCTCCTCGCGGCCAGCCAGATGGAGCGCCTCCATCAGCCAGAAGGTGCAGATGTTGAACGCGGTCTCGGGCAGGCCGAAATCGTCCTCCGCATCGTAGCGGAGCATGTGCTCGCCGCGCCTCAACCCCTTCTCGATGGCGGCGAAGGTCAGCTGAAAGCGTTCGTCCTCGGGCTTGAGGAAGCCCAGGTCGATCATCTGCAGCAGGCTGGCGTCGAGATGGCTGCCGCCCAGCGCGGAGGCATAGTGCCGGCCCTCCTCGTTCCACGCCTCGCGTTCGATCTTGTCGCGGATGGCGGCGGCGCGGGCCCGCCAGAACTCGCACTTGTCCGTCATGCCCAGCCGCTCGGCAACCGTGGCGATGCGCCCGCAGGCGGCCCAGCTCATCAGCACCGAATAGGTGTGGACCTCCTGCCGCGTGCGGAACTCCCACAGGCCCGCATCGGGCTGGTCGTGCATCTTCCACGCCATCTCGCCGACCTGCTCGAGGCTTTCGAAATCGGCCTCGCCCGCCATGCGGTAGAGCCGCTTGTCGAAGAAGGCCTGCACGCTCGGCAGCACGATCTGGCCATAGGCATCGTGCTGGACCTGGCTGAACGCCGCATTGCCCTTCCGCACCGGGCCCATGCCGCGATAGCCTGCCAGATCCTCGGCAAAGCTTTCGGTCAGCTCGGGCTCGCCCATCACCGAATAGAGCGGCTGGACCGCGCCGCCCTTCGCGTTGTCGACGATGTTGCGCAGGTAGGCGAGGTACTTTTCGAGCACGTCGAGCGCGCCCAGCCGGTTCAATGCCTGTACCGTGTAGTAGGCGTCCCTGATCCAGCAGTAGCGATAGTCCCAGTTGCGCTCGCTCCCTGGCGCTTCGGGGATCGAGGTGGTCAGCGCGGCGACGATCGCCCCGGTTTCCTCGTGCTGGCATATCTTCAGCGTGATCGCGGCGCGGATCACCGCCTCCTGCCATTCCATCACGGTGGCGAGGCCGCGCACCCAGTGCCGCCAGTAATGGTCGGTCAGCTCGAGCATGGTCTCGACCTCGTGGCCGACATTGCCGCCGAAGGGCTCGTCGGGCCCGAGGAAGAAATGCAGATCGTTCTCGACCCGGAAGGTGCGCTTTTCGAGCACGTAGCCCACCGCCGCATCGGTCGTTAGGCGCAGCGCCTGCTGGCCGACGAGATAGCGGATGTGGTTGGTGCCGTTGGTCGTGGCCGCCAGCGCCTCGCCGTAGTTCTTCATCGGCGAGAGGTTGACCGTGATACGCGGCGTGCCCGCCACCGGGCGCACGATCCGCACGAAGGCGACCGGGCGATACATCCGCCCCGAACGGCGGAAGCGCGGCGCGAAATCGATGACCTCGATCGCGCTGCCGTCTTCGGCTTCGAGCCGCGTCTTCAGGATCGCGGTGTTGCGCTGATATTCCTGGGTAGCGCGCGCGAAGCCTTCCAGTTCGATCCGCCACACGCCCTCGTCCTGATTGTCGCCATTGATCAGCGAGCAGAACACCGGATCGCCATCGACCCGCGGGACGCAGCCCCAGACGAGGCCGCCGCGCTCGTCATACATGCCGGAGACCTGGCAATTGCCCACCGGCCAGAGTTCGAGCGAGCTACGCTGTGTCGTTGTCATTCAAGCTCCAGCCATTGGTGAACCGCTGCCACATCGAACAAGCGGTAACGGGCATTTGTTTCGCGTCTTTCGCCTACCAATACGCCGAAACCGCCCAATTCGTTCACGGCGGCGAAGCCGTCCTCGTCGGTCACGTCGTCGCCGACGAAGATCGGCGTGGCACCTTCGAAGGGCGGCTGGGCCATGATCGCGTGCACGCCCGCGCCCTTGGTTGCGTCGGTGGTCGCGAGTTCGACCACCATCTTGCCATGCCGCAGATGGAGGCCGTGTTCGCTCGCCATGTCCTGCGCGAAGCGGCGCACCTCGTCGCTGCGATCGGCGCACTTGCGGTAATGAAGGCCCAGCCCCAGCGCCTTTTCCTCCAGCAGCAGGCTCGGCATGCCCGCAGCGAAATCCCGCGCATGGGCGAGAACGGCATCATCGACCCGGCTCGGCTCCCGATCGCCTACCGGGGAGCCTTCGGGGCTGGTGATCTCCGCCCCGTGAGAGCCGCTGATCACGACCGCACAGTCGCGCAGGTGTTTGCGGACATCGGCGACGAACCGCCCGCTGACCACCGCCAGCCTGCCGTCCAGTTGCTCCGCCTTGCGCTCCAGCGCGGCGGGGAGATGATCGGGAACGGTGATCGCATCCGGGCTCGGCGCGAGGTCCACCAGAGTGCCGTCGAAGTCGAGAAACAACGCCGGGCGGGCGATGTCGCCCAGTGCAGGCGGTGGATCGAGATCTCCGTCGGCCATGATCAAGGCCCATAGAGCCATGTCATGCTGCGGTGCAAACGCTTCGCGCCGCATGCGCGTTCTATTGCGTCTGCGATACCATCGCGAGGCGCGCCTTCTTGAGCGCATCGGCCTTCAGCTGATGAACTCGCGGCACGCTGACGCCCAGCACCGCCGCGATCTCGTTGAGGTTCAGCTCCTCGATGAAATAGAGCTTGAGCACCAGTTGCAGCCGTTCCGGCAGGGCGGCGATAGCGCCTGCCAGTACCGAGCTGTCCTCGCTTGCGAGCAGGTTTTCCTCCGGATCGGGCCGCTCGTCGCCGAAGGCGCTGTCGCTGTCCGAATAGCACTCCTCGATCGAGGTCGAGCTGGTCGAGGCGGCAAAGCGCATCGCCTCGTACCGATCGAGCGGCATTTCCATCGCCCGCGCCATTTCGGCGGCATCGGGCGCGCGGCCCAGTTCGGTCCGCAGCGTCTGTTCGGCCACGTCGCGCTTGCGGGTCCACGCGGCGGCGCTGCGCGGACGGTGCGATTGCCCGCGCAACAGGTCCACCATCGCGCCGCGCACGCGCATCTTGGCATAGGCGGCAAAGCCATCGTCGCTCGGCCGGTCGTGCCGCTGCGCGGCCTCGGTCAGCGCCATCATCCCGGCCTGCATCAGGTCGTCGACATCGACCGTCGCGCTGCCATGCCCCTCGTAATACCACGCGAGCTTGCGCACGAGCGGCAGGAACTGCGTCACCTTTTCGGAGACGCTGGAGCCGTAGGCCTGGCGGACGGCGAAGTTGGATTGATCGTGCTTCATGCGGCAAGCGCCTCAGGGGTTCGCATGTCCGCCTCGTGCTCCGGGGGCGGAAGTTGGCGGGGTTCGTTCGCAGCCGGCTGGGCCTCCTCGCCGATCACTGCGACCACCTCGATCGGCTGCGCGGCGGGCAATTCGTTGATCGACAGGACAAGCATGTTGGGCGCGCGCAGCTTGAGCAGCCCGGCCAGAGCCCGCCGCGCACGCGGCTGGACGACCAGTGCCGGGGTCAGCGCGCCTTGCGGGCGGCTCTGCAGCAGCGCCGCGATGCGTTCGCCGATGGAGCGGGCAAGATCGGGCTCGATCACGATTTCGCCGGTGGTGGGATCCTGCATCCCGCCGACGACCATTTCCTCCAGCTGCGCGGCCAGCGTGAGCACCGGCAGGCGCTCGTCCGGCCCGCAGATCTGGCCGACCAGCAGGGTGCCGAGGTCGGCGCGCATCAGCTCGACGATCTGCGCCGGATCGGCGGTGCGCTGTGCGGCCTGCGAGAGACTGGAGAACACGCGCACCGAATGGGTCAGTGAAATGCCGTCCGCCAGCAGCGCCTTCAGGACTGCGGTGATCGCGGCGAGCGAGAGCGGCTGCGGCGTGATCGTCTCGATCAGTTGCGAATGGCGCTCGCGCAGCAGGTCGAGCAGTTCGCGCACCTGGTCCGGTCCCAGCAGTTCGGCCGCACGGCCCGCGAGAAGCTGGTGGACCTGCGTGGCGATGACGCTTTCGGGGTCGACCACAAGATAACCCTCGGCCACCGCAAGATCGCGCGAGCCCGCGTCGATCCACTTGGCGTCGCAGCCGAAGCTGGGGTCTTTCGTCGCCTCGCCCTGCAGCACCTGCGCGTCGAGCACTTCGCCGGTGTCGATCGCGAGCAGCTTGCCCGTGCGCAGCGTGCCCGAACCGACCGGCGCGCCGCCGAGCATGATGCGGTACTGCTCGGGCGCGATGTCGAAGCTGTCTGCAATGCGGAACTGCGGCACGACGAAACCGAAAGCCTGGCACATCTGCTTGCGCAGGCCGGTAAGGCGCGCGACCAGCGGGGCGCCCTGCCGGTCGTCGGCGAGCTGGACGAGCCCGTAACCGAGCTGGATCGTCACCAGCGTCTGATCGGAAACCTCCGAAATCGAGATGCGCGAGGGATCGGGCGCTTCCTCGGGCTCGGGCACGAAGACGGCAGCCGCCTGCTCGCGCTTCCTCAGGCCGCGCCACAGCAGCAGCGCGCCTGCCGCGAGCGGCAGGAAGATCATCTGCGGCATGGCCGGGATGCAGCCGATTGCCGCAAGAATGCAGCCGACCGGCAACCAGATCTTCGAATCGGCCAGCTGGCCGCCGATCTGGCCGGTCAGGTCGCGCGTGTCGGACACGCGGGTCACGATCACGGCGGCGGCAATCGACAGCAGCAGCGCGGGGATCGAGGCGACCAGCGCGTCACCCACCGCCAGCGTGACATACATCGAACCGGCTTCCCCGGCGGAAAGCCCGTGCATGCTCATGCCGAGCACCAGCCCGGCAAGCACGTTGACGATCAGGATCAGCAGCGCGGCGATGGCGTCGCCCTTCACGAACTTGCTGGCACCATCCATTGAACCGTAGAAGTCAGCCTCGGTCGCGATCTCGCGGCGGCGGGACTTGGCCTCGTCGGCGGTGAGAAGACCCGCGGCAAGATCGGCGTCGATCGCCATCTGCTTGCCCGGCAGGGCATCGAGGGTGAAGCGCGCGGTCACTTCGGACACGCGGCCCGCACCCTTGGTCACCACGACCATGTTGATGATGGTCAGGATGATGAACACAATCAGCCCGACGGCGAAATTGCCGCCGATCAGGAAGGCGCCGAAAGCTTCGATCACCTTGCCCGCCGCATCGCCCCCCTCGTGCCCGTTCAGGAGCACGATGCGGGTCGAGGCGACGTTGAGCGCGAGGCGCATCAGCGTCGCGAACAGCAGGACCGAAGGGAAGGACGAGAAGTCCAGCGGCTTCTGCGCGTTCATCGCGGCCATCAGGATCGAGACCGACAGCGCGATATTGAGCACGAAGAACAGGTCGAGCATCAGCGCCGGGATCGGCACGACCATCAGGATGATGACCGCAAGGATACCGGCGGGCAGCGCCAGCGCGGGCGAGATGAAGGCAGGCAGCTTCACAGGCCGAGCGCCGCGAATTTGCCGTAGGCTTCATCGATCCGCGCACGGGCGCGCGCGCCGATGCCGGTATCGTCGGTGCCGCCGAAGGTCGCACGCAGCGTCTCCGCCATCGAAGGGCGTGCCTGCGGGCCGAGCGGAGCCACCGGGCCTGCCGGGCGCGTGCTGCGCCCGGGCATCATGGCGGTGCTGGCATAGCGGGCCTGTGCGAACTCGGGCGCGAGGCCGCCTGCTCCGGGCACCTGGCCCGGCACGAACGGCATCGGGCCACCCTGCTCCATCGCATTGGCGACCTTGGTCTGCATGAGGGTCATGACCTCGGCGACCGAGCGCGCGCGGCCATTATCGTAGAAGATGGGCCGGTTCGCCCCGGCGGCCTTGGGCATCAGCGCAGCGGCGGACTGGCCCGCATCGGTCCGGTAGGCATCGAGGAATTTCTGCGCGCCGCCGAGGCCCAAGAAATGTGCGAGGTACAGCTCGGCGGGTTCCGGCTCGCGGCCCAGCACGCCGCGAAGCCCGTCCGCATTGTCGCGCGCAAGCTCGGCGGCCATCAGCGCCGAGACATCGGCATCGTAACGCAGAGAGAGAAGCTGTTCGCGCGTGCCCGCATTGGCAACGCCGCCGCCCGGCCCGATCTGCTCCGCAGCCCAGGCATAGCCATACTTGGAGCCGTGGCGGTCCATCGTGCGCAGCCAGGTGGAATCGATGAACTGATACAGGCCCGTCGCGCTGGAAGTGCGCGCCCTCGCATCGGGGTTCAGCCCCGATTCGAGCCGCGCCTGCGCCAGCAGGTAGTCGAAATCGACTCCGGTCTTCTCGGATGCGCGCGCGATCGCCGCGCGCACGTCATTGCCTGCAGGGGGTGTGCTGGCGGCAGGAATGCCTGGTACTGGACTTGCGGTGGGCACTGGACCTCCCGGAGATTACTTTCCGGGATAGTGAAGCAAGCTCCGTGCCAGTTCGGGGCCAGTTCGGCGTTTTCCGCCGGATGCGATCAGCCGGGGTAGGCCCCGCTCGGGCCGGTGCCGCCCTGGTAGGTGCCCGCGGCCCCCGCCATCGCGTCGATCCGCGACTGCACATTGGTGGCGATCAGGTTGCGCAGACGGCGGTTGATCGTGTTCAGGCGGCGCACCGCGTCGAGCAGGCCGAGACATTCCTCGTCGAGGTCTTCCGGGCGGACACGGTCGAGCCGTTCGCACAGCTCCATCTTGCCGGTCGAACAATTCGTGATGCGGTCTATGTCGAGGGCGGCAAGGGCCTGCCTCTCGCCTTCCAGAAGGGCAAGCATTTGCCGCAATGCGGTGCGCGTCGTCATCGAATGGGCCTATTCGCCTACGATCTGGTACAATCCGGCGGCAATGATGCCGTCGGCGATTTCGTTCGGGATCAGCGGGTACGTGCCCTGCTCGATCGCCTTGCGGATTTCCGCCACGCGGTCATGGTCGACCGGCGCGCTGTCACCCGTCGACAGCGCGGAAACCGCGCTCATCGACTCGGTCGAGGCGGCCTGGTCGGCGACCTTGCGCGGAGCAGCCACGCGCTCGACCGGCGCGACGCCGCGGCGCAACCCTGCTGGTCCTGCGATGTCCGGCAATCCGAAATCTCGCATTGCTAGTGCTCCACTCGTCTATCCGTTCGGGGGGAACGGCCTTGTCACAGTCTAGAACGGCAGCTGCCAGCGGGCTTTAAGGGCCCGGCAACTTTTTTAATTTGCTCAGCGCAAACGGACCGCGACCTGCCCCGGCCGCACGACCTGCGCGCGGACCGGATCGGCCTTCTTGTCCTGCGCGGGGCGAACCTGGATCCACGATCCGATCGCGCCCTCTTCCATCGCAACCGCCTGACGCGACAGCGAAAACCCGCCGCCTTCGACGATGATCGAGACGGTTTCGCCCTTCTTCACGACGATCTCGCCCCCGCCCGGCTCGCCGGCCTGCGGGGTCTGGCTCTGGGCAACCGCGACGTAGATCCGCCAGCCCGCATCTGGGCAGCGAACCTGCACGCTGTCGCGATTGCGCCCATACCATTCGAGCTGGAGCGGCTCGCCACAGGCGTTGAGCCGCATGCGGCGGTCCACGGACAGCCGCGCCCCGCCCGGCTGGCCGATGGGCGCGCCGGTGAATTCCATCACCGCCCGGTCGATCTCGGCCGGGTCCATCGGTGTATTGGCATTGGCGGGGGCAGCAAGGCCGATGAGCCCGGCAGCGATCAGGAGGGTCGGTTTGTGCATGGTCGCGATAGCTCCGAAATTGCATGGCGGCGGACATGCTCGACCCGCCTGGCTTCCTACCGCGTATATGCAATTTCCATGCCATCGCGACCGCGCTCGTCATGCGCGATCACCACCAGCGTTTCGGGGACCGCCGAGGGCTCGACCATCAGGCGCGCCTTCTCGCCCGCCCGCTCGACCTCGGCAACCAGCCGCGCGGCGTCCTTAACCGCCTGCGTGGCGGCGCCGGGGCGATGGCGCACGATCACCGTGGCGACCTCGCCTGCGGCCATGTGCTGCGCGGCCAGCCAGCGGGTGAGATCGGCATCGCCGCCGGGCCGGAACACCGCCATAGGCTGGCCCAGCGCGATATCCGCGGCCTGCTCTGCATCCTCGCCCGGCTCCTCGGGCACGTCCTCGCGATAGGCGGCGGCCACCACCAGGAACAGGATCAGCGTCAGATCGGCCATCGCCGTCTGCCAGCCAGCGCCGAGGCCGCGAATGGTCACGAGGCTTTCCGGAGCGCATCGCCCACGGGTTCACCCCGGGGTGCGACCTGGACGGCGGGCACGGCCTTGCGCATCCCGTTCTCCAGCCAGTCGAGCACCGCCTGCCGGTCCCGCTCCTCGCGTGCCGAGCGGCGCATGATCGCGGCGGCCAGCGGGTTGAAGAGGAAGTTTGCCGCGGCAAGGCCGTAGAGCGTGGTGACGACCGCCATCGCGATCGCGCCGGTCATCCCGCCTTCGCTCGGAACATCGGGCATGGTGCCCAGCGCGACCAGCGTCCCCGCGAGGCCCAGAACGGGGGCGAGCTCCGCCGCCTGCTGGAACACCTGCATTGCGGTGCGCGCGGCCTGGGTTCGCTCGCGCCGGTAGCCGTCATGCTCGCCGTGCAGCGTGTCGAGCGAGCGCTGGCTGACGAGGACATCGGCGAGATGGTCGAATTCGCCATCGCCGAAATGGACCGGCTCGGCGCGCAGGAAGCCGTCGCTGGCAATGTCGCGGATCTGGCGCGCCATCTCCGCTTTGGCGCGCGCCGGATCGAACGCGGGCATCGCCAGTTCGGCGAGCTTGCGCACGGCAAGCCGCGATTCAGAAAAGCCGCAGCGCAGCAGCGTCGCGAGCAGCGTTCCGCCCAGCACGATGCCCAGCGATACAGGGTCCAGCCAGTGCTCGGTGAAGGTTGCGAGAGTTTCCACGGCACCAAGAACGGCACGCATGCGGCAATATTTCAGCCCCTGCCGCAGAATTGCCGCCCACCGGCAAACGATTGCCGCCCGACGCGCATATCGCCGGGATTGAGCGCCTCGGAGCCCTGTTGAGCGCAGTTGGCACGGCCCTTGCTTACATACCGGCACACACGAACGCCCACAGGATTCAGGCGGAGACGATCGACATGAGCGAAGGCCTTTTCGGCATTCACGGAGCAGCGCTGGAGGTCCGCGCACAGCGGATGGGCGTGCTCGGCTCCAACATCGCGAACGCGGGCACGCCGGGCTACAAGGCGCGCGACATCGATTTCGGTGCCGCGCTGCAGGCCAAGCTTGCCGGCAACGACACCGAAAGCGCGACCAGCCGCGCCACCGTCTATCGTATCCCGACCATGGCCAGCCTCGACGGGAACACCGTGGAGATGGGGACCGAGCAGGCCGCCTTCGCGGAAAACGCGGTCGCCTACACCGCCACGCTCGGCTTCCTGCGCGGCCGCGTCGAAACCGTCACCCGCGCAATTCGGGGCGAATGAGCATGAGCGGCCCCATGACCATGTTCCAGTTGGGCTACCGCGCGATGTCCGCGCAGATGGTCCGCATGAACACCGCCGCATCGAACCTCGCGAACGCGGGCAGCGTCGCTGGGTCCGCGGATGAAGCCTACCGCCCGATGCGCACCGTCTTCGCCGAGGAACTCGACCGGCAGAGCGGCATGAGCTCGGTCCGCGTCGATCGCGTCGTGCGCGCCGATGTCGCGCCCACGCGCCGCCACGATCCGGGCAACCCGCTCGCCGACGAGAACGGCGATGTGTGGGAATCGCCGGTCGATGAGAACGCCGAGATGATCGAGATGCTCGAAGCCTCGCGCCAGTACAGCAACATGGTGGAAGCCATGTCCACCGCCAAGCAGCTGATGCTCGAAACGATGAGGATGAAATGATTAGCAGCGTAAATCCCTATACGGGCGCGACCTCCGCCACCAGTCAGCCCCAGGTTCAGGGGCGCGGCATGGACCAGCTGGGCCAGGCCGATTTCCTGCGTCTGCTGACCGTCCAGGTGCAGCAGCAGGATCCGTTCGAGCCGGTCGATAACAAGGAGATGCTGGCGCAGATGGCGCAGTTCTCCTCGCTCGCAGGGACGGCGGAAACCAACGAGACGCTGACCCAGATCGTCGAGAAGCTCGACGCCCTCATCGCCGCTCAGGCCCAGGGCGACAGCCCGGCCGCCAACGACGCTTAAACCAGGAGTCGCCTACCATGTCCTTCTACACTTCGCTCAACGGCCTCAAGAACGCGCAGTCCTCGCTCGGCACGATCGCGCACAATATCGCCAACTCGGAAACCTACGGCTTCAAGCGCGGGCGCACCGAATTTGCCGAAATCGTCGCGGGCTCGGGCAATGCCAACCCGCGTACGATCCAGGGCATCGGTTCCTCGGTCGAAGCGATCACGCAGAATTTCGCGCTCGGCCCGATCGAGCAGACCGGCTCCGCGCTCGACGTGGCAATCACCGGCGACGGCTTCTTCACGTTGCGCGGCGAGAACGGCGAGACGCTCTATACCCGTGCGGGTTCGTTCACGATCAACGAGACCGGCGGCATCGTCGACACCAATGGCAACGGCCTGCAGGTCTATCCGGTCAACCCCGACGGGACCGCCTCGTCGAACACGCTGCAGAACGCTCAGATCCCCGCGACCAACGCCGCGGGAGCCGAATATGCCGGCGTTTCGGTCGGCAAGGACGGCGTCGTACGCGCGTCCTACGCAGATGGCTCGGTCGAGCCGATCGGCAAGGTTGCGCTCGCCTCCTTCATGGCGCCCAACGGTCTCAAGCCGGTCGGTTCGTCCAACTGGCAGGCGACCGGCTTTTCCGGTGCCGCGAGCTACGGCGAGCCCGATAACGGCCAGTACGGCGCGCTGCTTTCGGGCGCGCTGGAGCGCTCGAACGTCGACATTGCCGAGGAACTGGTCGGCCTGATTACCGCGCAGCGGAATTTTCAGGCCAACGCCAAGGCGATCGACACCGCCACCCAGATCTCGCAGACCGTCATCAACCTGCGGACCTGATAGCGATGGACCGCCTCATTTACACTGCGCTTTCGGGGATGCAGGCCTCGATGGATCGGCAGCGCGCGATCGCCAGCAACATGGCGAACACGAACACGCTGGGCTTCCGGGCCGAGCTGATCGAGCAGCGCGCGATGACCATCGAAGGCCACCCGAACGAGGCGCGCGCGATGCAGACCGCGCGCGTCACCGGCGCGGACATGCGGGGCGGCGAAATCATGGAAACCGGCCGCGATCTCGACATTGCGATGGCGACCGATTCGCTGATGGCGGTGCAGGCGCAGGATGGAACCGAGGCCTATACAAGGCGCGGGGATTTGTCGCTGACGGCCACCGGGCTGCTGGTGACAGGGGAAGGCCACCCGGTGTTGGGGGACACGGGACCGATCACGGTCCCACCGGGTGGCCGCATCTCCATTTCCGAGGACGGCACCGTGACCCGGACCGATCCCGACGCGCCCGAAGCGCCGCCTGCCGAAGTCGGCCGGATCAAGCTGGTCAGCTACGAAGGCTCGCCGATCGCCAAGGGCCTCGACGGGCTCTTCCGCGTCGAAGGCGGCGGCATCCTGCCGACCGATGCCGAGGCCCGCGTGCAGACCGGCGCGCTCGAACAGTCGAACGTCAAGCCGACCGAGGTTCTGGTCGCCATGATCGAGGAGCAGCGGCTCTTCGCCATGCGCTCCAAGCTCGTGACCACCGCCCGCCAGCTCGACGAGAGCGGCGCGCAGCTGATGCGTCTCACCTAATCCAAGGACGATAGAACATGCCCACATCCGCCCTCCAGGTCGCCCGCACCGGGCTCGAAGCGCAGGACGCCCGCATGCGCGTGATCGCCAACAACCTGGCGAACGTCGGCACCACCGGCTTCAAGCGCGACCGTGCCAACTTCGCGACGCTCGCCTACCAGGATACGCGCGTTGCGGGGCAGCAGTCCTCGGGCGAGACCGCCTATGCCGAAGGCCTGAACCTGGGCACGGGCGTCGCGGTCCAGTCGACCAGCCAGATCATGACGCAGGGCACGCTCGACACCACGGGCAATGCCTTCGACCTCGCGCTCGACGGCGACGGCTTCTTCCAGATCGCCATGCCGGGAGGCCGCACCGGCTATACCCGCGCGGGCAACTTCACCCGTTCGGCAGAAGGCCAGCTGGTCACCCAGCAGGGCTTTGCAGTCCAGCCCGAGATCACCGTGCCCGAAGGCGCGACCGCGATCTCGATCTCGCCCGACGGCACCGTCACCGCGACGATCAACGGCGAGGCCGAGCCGACCGAGCTGGGCCAGATCCAGATCGCGCGCTTCACCAACCCGGCGGGCCTGCAGGCCATCGGCGACAACTTCCTTGCCGAAACCGCCGCCAGCGGAGCCGCCGAACTGGGCGTCGCGGGCGAAGGCGGGCGCGGCAATATCCGCCAGGGCATGCTCGAAGGATCGAACGTCAACATCGTCGAGGAACTGGTCGCCATGATCGAGGCGCAGCGTGCCTACGAGATCAGCTCCAAGATGGTCTCCGCCGTCGACGAAATGCTGCGCAACGCCAACCAGACGCTGTGAGATTCCCCTTGATGAACACCCGCATCCTTATCGCCCTGCCCCTCACGCTTGCGCTCGCTGCCTGTGGCGGCGGTTCGCGTCCGGCCGGCTTCAACGCGACGCTGCCGCCGCCGCCGCTCGAATATACCGCGCCGCCCGCGACCGACGGTGCGATCTACAGCGCCGCGCAGGGCTATGCGCCGCTCTACAACGGCAACCGCGCATCGCAGGTGGGCGACCTCGTCACCATCGTGCTGATCGAGCGGACCACCACCAGCAAGGCGACCAGCGGCAAGACCAGCCGCGACGGCAGCGCGGGGCTGACGCTGCCCGATTTCGTCGGCATCGGTCAGGAAGACCTCAGCGCCTCGGCCGGATCGTCCTTCACCGGCTCGGGCACCGCCGCGCAGACCTCCACGCTTCGTGGCGACCTGACCGTGACCATCGCCGAAATCCGCCCGAACGGAACCGCGCTCGTGCGCGGGGAAAAGGTGATGCAGTTCAGCCAGGGGGAAGAGTGGGTGCAGGTTTCGGGAATCATCCGCCTCGCCGATATCGACCAGGACAACCGCATCTCCTCCATCCGCGTGGCCGATGCGCGCATCTCCTACAGCGGCAAGGGCGCCGTGCAGCAGTCGAGCAAACCCGGCTGGCTGTCGCGCTTCTTCGCCGCCGTCTCGCCGTTCTGACCGGAGCCGATCGATGAACCGCTTGCTTCTTATCCTCGCCGCGTGTCTCGCGCTCGCCTTGCCTTCGACGGCTTCGGCGGAGCGCGTGCGCGACATCGGCCAGTTCCAGTCGGTCCGTTCCAACCAGCTGACCGGCTACGGCATCGTCGTCGGGCTCGACGGCACGGGCGACGACAACTTCGCCTATGCGACCCAAGCGATGCGCGGCGTTTCGGGGCGTCTCGGCCTGCAACTGCCGCCGGGCGTGAACCCGGCGCTGAAGAATGCCGCGGCGGTGCTCATCACCGCCGAACTGCCCGCCTTCGCCAAGCCGGGCCAGCGGATCGACATCACCGTCTCGACCATCGGCAAGGCCAAGAGCCTGCGCGGCGGCGCGCTGATCCTGACGCCGCTCTATGGTGCCGATGGCGAGATCTACGCGATGGCGCAGGGCAACCTGACCGTCGGAGGGCTCGGCATTTCGGCCAATGACGGCTCCAAGCTGACCGTCAACGTGCCGACCGTGGGTCGCATCTCGGATGGTGCGAGCGTCGAACGTGCGGTGACGACCAATTTCGACTTCACCGAGGTTCTGCGCTGGAACATGTACCACGCGGACTTCCTGACGATCAGCCGCGTGCGCGACGCGATCAATGATCGCTTCCCCGGCATGGCGCGGATCGAGGATGCGGTAACGCTCGCCCTCTCGCTGCCGCCGGGTGCCGACACCCGGGCGACGATCATGGCCGAGATCGAGATGCTCACCATCGATCCCGCCGAGCGCGCGGCCAAGGTGATCGTCAACAGCCGCACGGGCACGATCGTGATCTCCAGCGCGGTGCGCCTCGCGCCCGCAGCCGTGAGCCACGGCAGCCTGGTGGTGCGGATCGACGAGAACCCCACCATCGTCCAGCCTGCCCCCTTTTCGCGCGGGCGGACGGCGATGGAACCCGACAGCACCATCGAGGCGCGCCAGAGCGGCGGCTACGTCACGCCGCTGCCCGCAGGGGCCAACCTCGCCGACGTGGTCGATGCGCTCAACATGCTGGGCGCCAGCCCGGCGGACCTGGTCGCGATACTCGAAGCATTGAAGCAGGCGGGTTCGCTGACCGCAGAGGTGGTCGTGATATGACCGCGCTGACGCCCATGGACTTCTCGCTGGTTCGCCAGCCCACCCCGCTGGGCGATCGCAGCAGCGGCGCCGACCAGCGCACCGAACTGCGCGAAGCGGCACAGCAGTTCGAGGCGATCCTGCTGCGGCAGATGCTCGCCTCCGCGCGCTCGACCGACTTCGGCGGGAACGATTTGTTCGAGGGCAGTGACGATACCTTTACCGAAATGCGCGATGAGCGCTTCGCGGACATCGCCGCACAGTCAGGACAATTGGGTTTCGCCGATGCGATCGAGCGCCAGCTTGCGCGCTTCCTTCCGCAAGACGGCGTGCCGGGGGCACAGGAATAAATGGCTTCGGATCTGCTCTCCATCGGCGCGAGCGGCGCCCGCGCGGCGCGCGGCGCGCTCGAGGTTACGGCGAACAACATCGCCAATGCCTCGAGCGACGGCTACGTGCGCCGCAGTGTCCGGATCGAGGAGGTCTCGGGCGGAGCCATCGCGGGTCGCGGTGGCGATATCGCCGCATCGGGTTCGCGTGTGGCCGAGGTCCGCCGCAATGCCGACGCCTTCCGCCAGGCCGAGATGCGCCGCACCCAGGCCGATCTGCAGCGCGCCAATGTCGAGCTCTCCGGCCTGCAGAACATCGAATCCGCCGTCGAGCAGTCGGGCATCTTCACCTCGATCGTCGAGTTCGAGGCCGCGCTGCAGCAGCTTTCGGCGGACCCGACCGACAGCGCGCGGCGTGCCGCCGTCCTTGCCGAAGCCGAAACGCTCGCAAGCAAGTTCAACATCACCGCCGGCAGCCTCTCCTCGGTCGGCGATGGCCTGCGTTTCAACGCCGAAGCCGACGTCGGGAACATGAATACCTATGGCGCAGAACTCGCGCGGGTGAACCTGCGGCTCGCGCGGGCGGGCAGCGGCAGCAACGATCAGGCCGCACTGCTCGACCAGCGGGACAACCTGCTCGAACGGATGAGCGCCTTCGCCACGATCTCCACCACCTTCGCCTCCGACGGCACGGTCGCGGTGGCCGTTGGCTCGGCTCCGGCGACCAGCTTCGTCAATGGCGGATCGGCCGCCACCATGACATCGGTCACCGCCGCCGACGGCACGCTGTCCTTCGCCATCGACGGGCAGGCGATCACGCCGGGTTCGGGCAGCCTGACCGGCGCCGCGCTTGCACTGAGCGATCTGGCGGCGGTCGGCAGCCGGCTCGACGATGCGGCCGGCGCGATTGCAACCGCCATCAATACCGCGCAGGCCAATGGCGTCGCGCTGGATGGCAGCGCGGGCCAGCCGATCTTTTCGGGCACCACCGCCGCGACCCTTTCGGTCGTGCTGACCAGCGGGGCAGCAATTGCGACGGCCCCGGCGGGCTCTCCGGCCGGGGACCGCAACCAGCAGAACCTCGCCGAAATGCGGCAGGCGCTGGCTGCGGCCAACCCCGCCGAGAGCGTCAACGCGGTCCTGTTCGACGTGTCGAGCAAGGTCGCTGGGCGCTCCGTGACGCAAAGCGCGCTCGAAACGATCGCCTCCTCCGCGCGGATCGCGCTGGAGGAGCAATCGGGCGTCGATCTCGACAACGAAGCCGCCAATCTCATCCGCTTCCAGCAGGCCTTCCAGGCTTCGGGCCGCGCGATGCAGGTGGCGAGCGACATCTTCGACACGCTGATGGGGATCGGCCGATGATCAATCTGAGCACGAGCGCCTTCTACGAACGCTCGACGACCCAGATCGGGTCGCTGCGCGCGCGCGCCGAAAGCCTGCAGAAGCAGATCGGCACCGGCCAGCGGCTGGAAAAGTCGTCCGACGATCCCGTCGCCGCCGCGCGCCTGCGCATGCTCGATCGCGAGGAGCGGGTCAGCAAGGTCGACACGCGCAATTCCGAACAGTCGGAAAACAACCTCCAGTTCACCGACGAGGCGCTGAGCCAGATATCGGTCATGATCAGCCGCGCGCGCGAACTCGCGCTGGCAGCGGCCAACGCGACCACCAGCGACGAACAGCGCGCCTCGATCGCGACCGAGCTCGACGGGCTGCGCGAAAGCCTGCTCGGCCTCGCCAACGGCCGCAATGCGTCGGGCCATGCCCTGTTCGGTGGCCAGGCGATCGGCAATGCCTACGATGTCGACCCGGTCACCGGCGCCGCGACCTATGTCGGCACCGGCACGCTCGATCCGGTGGAGATCGGCGAAGGCCAGACGATCACCCCCGGCAATACGGGGCCGGAGGTCTTCGCGTTCGAGAACGAAGCCGGCGCGCAGACAGACATTTTCGCCGAGCTGGCCGCACTTGCCACGGCGCTGCGCGGAGGCGGCCAGGCCGCTGCCGATGCGGCGCGCGATGGCCTGACCATGCTCGACACCGGCTTCGACAAGGTGACCACCGCGCAGACCGTGCTCGGTTCACGGCTCGCTTGGCTCGAGATCATGAGCGAGCGGCGGGTCGATAACATGGAGCGGATCGAGGACGAACGCTCCTCGGTCGGCGGTGCCGATCTGGCGGTCACCATGAGCCGTCTTCAGGAAATGATGACCGTGCTCGAAGCAAGCCAAGCCAGCTTCGTGCGGCTCGCCAACCTCAACCTGTTCACGATGCTGCGCTGAACGCGCGACCTAGGGGGTATTTGATTCATGTATGCGATTATCGGCATCGTTGTCCTGCTGGTTCTGGTCTTCGGCGGCTTCGTCCTGAGTGGCGGCGCGATGGGCCCGGTGCTGCACGCCCTGCCCTATGAAATGCTGATCATTGGCGGTGCCGCGCTCGGCGCGACCATCGCGGGCAATTCGCTGCATCACCTCAAGGCGATCGGCGGCGCTTTCATGAAGATCTTCAAGGGGCCCCAGCATACCAAGCAGGACCATATCGATGCGATCGCGCTGACGACCCAGCTGATGAAGGTGCTGAAAACCGATGGCCCGGTGGCGCTCGAAAGCCATGTCAACGAGCCGGAAAACTCGACCATCTTCAGCGCCTATCCCAACCTCATGAAGAACACTTCGCTGATCGGGCTGATCAGCGACACGCTGACCCTGCTGGTGGTCTCGTCCGGCACGCTCGACACCCACGCGGTGGAAGAGGTGATGGACAATGCGATGAAGACGCATTTCCACGAACTGCACGAACCGCAGCACGCGCTCCAGTCGCTCGCCGACGCGCTGCCCGCGCTGGGCATCGTCGCGGCGGTTCTGGGCGTGGTGAAGACCATGGGTTCGATCGACAAGCCGCCGGAGATTCTGGGCAAGATGATCGGCGCGGCGCTGGTCGGCACCTTCCTGGGCGTGTTGCTCGCCTACGGCATCGTCGGGCCGCTCTCCAGCCGCCTCAAGCAGGTGCTGGAGCAGGACGAGCAGATCTTCCACGCGGTCAAGCAGGTCATCATCGCCTCGCTCTACGGCCACCCGCAGCCGCTGGTGGTGGAAAGCGCCCGCTCCAGCCTGGGCCACGCGGTGCGCCCCGGCCTGACCGAGCTGCTCGACGCGCTGCGGGGCCGCTGACATGCCCGCCAAGTCCGGCGACAATCTGCCGCCGATCATCGTCAAGAAGGTGACGGTGGTCGAAGCGGGGCACCACGGCGGGGCCTGGAAGGTCGCGTATGCGGACTTCGTGACCGCGATGATGGCGTTCTTCCTGCTGCTGTGGCTGCTCGGCGCGACGACCGAGGACCAGCGCAAGGGCCTGGCCGACTATTTCACGCCGACGCTGGTGAAAGTGAAAGACAGCGGCGCAGGCGCAAACGGCCTGCTGGCCGGAGCTTCGCTGACCGATGTCGACGATTACCCGAACCGCCAGGGGCAGACCGGCAACAAGGGCATCACCATTCCCAGGGACGCATCGGGCGGCCCGAAGGAGGCTGCGCGCATGATCGAGCGGATCACATCGCGCACGAAGGAGCGGCTGGAGAAGGATCCCCGGCTCGCCAAGCTGATGAGCCAGATCAAGATGGTCGACACCACCGAAGGCGTGCGGATCGACCTCGTCGACGATGCCGATTTCTCGATGTTCAACCTCGGCACCACCGTTCTGACGCGCGACGCCGCCGAACTGCTCGGCGCGATCGCGCTGGCGATCGAGCCCGAGGATCGCAAGATCATCGTGCGCGGCCACACCGACAGCCTGAAATGGAAGAACCCGGGCCGGGTGAACAACTGGTCGCTGTCGGCCGGGCGGGCCGAGGCCACGCGCCAGACTCTGATGAACGAGGGCATCCCCGATGGGAGCTTCCGTCGGATCGAAGGCGTTGCCGATACCGAGCTGCTGGTGAAGGACGACCCGTCCGATCCGCGCAACCGCCGCATTTCGATCGTTCTCGCGAACTGACGGGATCGGCTTCGCACTCAATCCACGCTTCTTATCCTTTAGGTAGCTTACGCGTCATCGCGCGCGCCGGCGGGCCTCTCGACGCATAGCGCCGGGCCGCCCCGCCGGGAAATACTCGATCACCGGAGTCCAGCCCGAGCCCAACGCCTCCCCGACCCTGCCGAAGCTTCCCGGCGCTTCCCCGAGCCTCCCGGAGCCTCCCGGAGCCTCCCGGAGCCTCCCGGAGCCTCCCGATCATGGTGTCCTCACAGGGTTGTCGGCTTTGATGAAGGGCAAGCGTCAACGGACTCGGTCAAGAAGCACGGTGAATTCTCGATACACCCTGCCGGTTCCGCTCCCGGAAGCGCCATCCGACGCGCCGCAGGGCCGACCATATCCCAGGCTTCAGCCCCCTGCAGGAGACTTGGCCGAGGCGACGGCCCACGCCGTACCGATGTGCCCCTCGCTCCTGCCGAAGCCCCCATACCGGGACGGGAAGCGGCAGCGTGCAGAGCCGCTCTCCGGCTGCGGGCTATCCGCCGAAACGGAAAGCGGCGTGGCCTGCCCACCCCGGGCCCGCTCGCCGGAATTCGGAAAGACGCACCAAGCGTCCGGCTGGCAGGAGCCTCGCGGCTATCGCATTGCCGGGGCCGGACAAGGAGACCCACCTCCAAGCCAGCCTGCGCGAAGCGCAGCCTCTTGGTCTCGCATTAGCGGCGTGGCGGGCGATCGCGCTCGCCCCGCCCCACCCCCAAACGCAAATGGCCCGCCGCTCGAAAGCGACGGGCCATCCGCCTTGTTTGTGGTAGGGTAGTTTCGGACTTAGCGCAGCAGCGAAAGGACGTTCTGCTGGCTCTGGTTGGCCTGGGCAAGCATCGCGCCCGAAGCCTGGCTGAGGATCTGCGCCTTCGCCAGCGCAGTCGTTTCGGCCGAGTAGTCGGTGTCTTCGATCCGCGAACGCGCATCGGAGAGGTTGGTGATGTTGTTGTTGAGGTTCGTAACCGCCGATTCCAGCTGGTTCTGCGTGGCACCGAGGCCTGCACGAACGGTCGAGATCGTTTCGATCGCGGTGTCGAACAGGGCGATGTCGCCCGCTGCAAGAGCCGTCACGTCGACTGCGGCGGCAGCGGCGAGATCGGTGTCGGTGGTGAGGTTGGCCGACAGATCGATGTCGACGGTGTCGGTTTCGTTCGCACCGGCCTGGATCGTCACGACGCCGGCCGTACCTGCCGAGGCATCGAACAGCTTCTGGCCGTTGAATTCGGTGTTGCCGAGGATGTTGCCGATCTGCGTGTTCAGCGCGTCCATTTCCGACTTCAGGTTGGCGAGGTCGCCCGCCGCATAGGTGTTGTTGGACGCCTGGACGGTCAGCTCGCGCTGACGCTGCAGCATGTTGGTCACTTCGTTCAGCGCACCTTCGGCGGTCTGCGCCATCGAGATGCCGTCGTTCGCGTTGCGGATGCCCTGGCTCATGCCGCGCACCTGCGAGGTCATGGACGTGGCGATGGCGAGGCCGGCCGCGTCGTCCTTGGCCGAGTTGATGCGCTTGCCGGTGGACAGGCGCTCCATGGCCGTGCCCAGCATCTTGTTGGCCGAAGCCGACGCATTGGCCGCCTTCATCGCGCTGATGTTCGTGTTGATAACGCTCATTTCAAAGTCTCCCTGACAAAAAAGGTCACTGCCGTGGGGTGGATCGGTTCGCAGCAGCTGGGACACAGACCGGCAGGGAACGTTGGGAATTAAGGGCTTGGGCCAGAAACATTCGTCATATGGGTATTTTTACCCGTGGGGTTTCTACTGCGACTAAAAGTAAGCAAGTTTTGTCCGTCCACCGGCAAAAAGCTGCCTCAGAAAACGACGTAACAGGGTGGAACGGGGTCAATGGACGGGGTTAACGAAAGCTCGCGCTTTGCGCGGCAACATGGTGCCGTGGCATCGAGGCTGACGGGGATTGCCACCTCGCTGTTCTTCGATCGGCCGGTGCAACTGGTCGACGCCGGCGATCCGAAAAGCAGCCATCACGGCCGCACGATCGTCCTCGAACGCGCCGACACCAATGAAATCGTCCCGGCAGGCAAGGGCGGCACGATCCGCTATGCCGACCCGTCGAGCGAGACGACCATGGCCGCGCTGGTCGCGCTGCTATGCGCGGGTTCCGGCCCGGTCGCCGCCGATCCCGTCTCGCTCGCGGTCATCGCGCTCGCCGACCGGCTGGCGCAGACCGATATTCCCGTGCTGATCCACGGGCCTACTGGCACCGGCAAGGAAGTGCTCTCCAAGTTCATCCACCAGCGCAGCGCGCGGGCCGACAAGCCGTTCATCGCCGTCAACTGCGCCGCGATCCCCGAAACAATGCTCGAAGCCCTGCTGTTCGGGCACGAGAAGGGCGCTTTCACCGGCGCAAATTCCTCCGGCGAGGGTTTCTTCCGCGCCGCCGATGGCGGGACGCTGCTGCTCGACGAGATCGCCGAAATGCCGCTGCCGCTGCAGGCCAAGCTGCTGCGTGCGCTGCAGGAAGGCGAAGTCGTGCCGATCGGCGCGACCAGCCCGATCAAGGTCGACGTACGGGTGATCGCCTGTGCCAACCGCGATCTGCCCTCCGAGGTGCAGGCCGGGCGCTTCCGCGAAGACCTGTTCTATCGCCTCAATGTCTTTCCGATGACGCTCAACCCGCTCGCCGAGCGCCCGGGCGACATCGCCCCGCTCGCTTTCGCGATGATCCTGCGCCACCACACCAAGGGGCAGCCGGTTCCGTGGCTGAGCGAAACCGCGCTTTCGGTGCTCAAGGCCCACAAGTGGCCGGGCAATGTCCGCGAGCTGGAAAATGTCATCCGCCGCGCGCTGCTGCTCGCACAGGGCAAGAGCGCGATCCGGACCGAACATATCGTGTTCGACACCAGCGTCCGCGCCGTCGCTTCTCAGGAACGCGGCGCCCCTGCGGAACAGCCGCCCGTGCGCCAGGGGATCTACGAGGTAAAGCCCAGCGGTGCGCGCCGGCTGTCCAAGATCGTGCGCGAGTCCGAAGCCAACGCGATCATGGAAACGCTCGACGCATGCAACGGACGCCGGGCCGAGGCCGCGCGCCAGCTCGGCATCAGCGAGCGCACGCTGCGCTATCGCCTCGCATCGTTCCGTGAAGCCGGTATCGCCGTGGGAGGCGCAAGATGAACCCTCTTTCGGGTGCCGGCGGGGCCGGCTCGATCAATCAGGTGATGGCGCTGCGCCAGCAGATCATCGATCGCTCGCAGGTGCTGCAGGAGCTGCATCAGGACAAGGCCGCCGCGCCAACCGAGGCGAGCCCCGCGCAGGATAGCGGCGGTTTCGCGGATTCGCTGCGCAGCGCGCTCGACGGCGTCAACGCCGCGCAGCAGCGCTCGGGCGACATCACCGCGGCCTACGAACGCGGCGAAGTCACCGACATCGCCAAGGTCATGCTCGCCCGCCAGGAAGCGGGCGTCGCATTCGAGGCAACCCTGCAGGTGCGCAACAAGCTGCTGAGCGCCTACCAGGAAATCATGCGGATGGGGGTCTGATAGATGGCCGGTCTGGTTCCTGCTGGCGCCCCGCAAGGCGCCGCCCCTCCTCCTTCCCGGGGCTCGATCCTCGAACCGCTGACCTCCGGTTCGGGTAACATGGGCGAGCGCGCACGCGCCTTCGCCGCGCAGCCGATGGTCAGGAAGGTGTTGCCCTGGTTCGTCGGCATGGCGGGCTTGGGCATTGCCGCGCTGCTCTGGGCGACGCTCGCTCCGGGGCCGCAGCGCGTCCTCTACTCCTCGCTCGACGATGCCAGCCGCGCATCGGTGGTCGCCAGCCTCGACCAGGCAGGCATCGGCTACAGGATCGACAACAATACCGGCACACTGACGGTCAGCGAAAGCGATCTCTATCGCGCGCGCATGCTGGTCGCCTCCGACGGAGCGATCGCCGCGCCCGAAACCGGCGCCGACATGATCGAAAACCTGCCGCTGGGTGCCAGCCGGACGCTCGAAGGCGATCGCCTGCGCGCTGCGCAGGAGCGTGAGCTGATGCTCACCATCAAGGAAATCGACGGTGTGGAGAGCGTGCGCGTCCATGTCGCCAAGGCCGAACGCTCGGTCTTCGTGCGCGACGATGTCGCCCCTTCGGCCTCGATCATGGTGCGCATGGCCTCGGGCCGCCAGCTCGCCGACAGCCAGGTCTCGGCGATCGTCAATCTCGTCGCCGGTTCGGTGCCGGGCCTCTCGATCGACGCGGTGCGCGTCGTCGACCAGCACGGCAAGCTGCTGACCGACAGGCGCGAAGGTGCGAACAACGAACGTCTCGACCTGCAGACGCAGATGGAAGCGAAGCTGACCGCGCAGGTCGATCAGCTGCTCGCCCCGATGATCGGCGCGAACGCCTTTTCCAGCCAGGTCCAGGTCGAGCTCGACATGAACGAGGTGACCTCGGCGCGCGAAAGCTACGACAAGGATGGCGTGGTCCGCCGCGAGACGACGCAGGAAACGCAGATGCCCCCGGCACAGGCTGGCGGCATTCCGGGCGCGACCGCGAACACCCCACCTGCCGACCCCGAGCTTGCCGACCGCGCGCCGCAGGACACGCCGCCCGCCGAAGCCGCGCAGGGCCCCGCCGATGTCTCCGCATCGCGGACCTACGAGCTGGGCCGCGAAGTCTCGGTCTCCAACCTCACGCCCGGCGCGCTCAAGCATGTCTCGGTCGCGGTGGCGATCGACCAGAACGCGCTCGCCAATGCCAGCGCGGCCGACATCAAGAAGATCGAGGAGCTCGTCTCCGCCGCCGTGGGTGCGCGCGAGGAACGCGGAGACACCGTCACCGTGGTCACCCGCCCCTTCACCGAAGTCTCGGTCGAGGAACCGCCCTTTTATGAAACCGGCTGGTTCGCGATGGTGGTGCGCAATGTCGTCGCCCTGCTCGCGGTGCTGCTGGTCCTGCTGCTCGCGGTGCGCCCGGCGCTCAAGATGCTGCGCGGCAAGGGCGGCAAGGGCGCCCCCTCGGCGGACGGTGCGAAAGGTGGCGATGGCACGGCCCAGCTCATGCCGCCCCATGCCGAGATCGACCGCGAAGGGCTCGACGCGCAGATCCAGCTCGCCCAGCAGATCGCGCGTGAACAGCCGCAGGATGCGGTCATGGCGCTGCGACGGCTGCTGGCCGAGCCAGCTTCCGAAGGAGCAGCGCGATGAGCGATATTGCCAGCGAACCGCGCACCGGGATCGACCACGCGGCGATCATGGTCATGCTGATGAGCGAGGAGGACGCAACCGGCATCCTCTCGCAGCTCGACCCCGACGAACTGCGCCAGCTCGCTGCACGGATGTGCGCGCTCGGCGAGATCGAGCCCCGCGCGATTTCCGATGCGATCTCGGGCTTTTCCCGCTCGATCGGCACGGGGTCGATCTCCGCCCATGACCGCATCGGCAACGTCAAGCGGATGCTGACCAGCGCGGTCGGCGACATGAAGGCAGACAGCCTCATCCGCCAGGTCGCGCCCGAGCAGAAGGAAGAGCCCTCGCCCACGCTGGCCGTGCTGCGCTGGCTCGACCCCGAAGTGATCGCGGAGATGCTCGCCGACGAACACCCGCAGGCCATTGCCGTGCTGCTGCTCCAGCTCGATACGGACACGGCGGCCGCCGCGCTCGCCGCGCTGCCGCGCGAACTTCATACGCCGGTGCTGCACCGCGTGGCGCGGCTCGGGCCTGTCTCGCGGCAGGCCATCGCGATCCTGGAAGACACCATCGAAGGCATGATCGAACGGCGCCACGGCGCGGTTCCGCTGACCATGGGCGGCGTGAAAGAGGCGGCGGAGATCATCAACCGCGCGCACCGCAGCGTGGAAAAGGAGGTCATGCCCAAGATCGGCAAGATCGACAAGGCGCTCCACCAGCAGCTCGAACACGAGATGTTCAAGTTCGAGCACCTGTTCGTGCTCGACGCCCGGCAGATCGGCACCCTGCTGCGCGAGATCGAGAACGAGACGCTCATCAATTCGCTGCGCGGGCTCGATCCCGAAGACCGCGAGATCTTCTACGGCGCGATGTCGACCCGCGCGGCCGATGGCCTGCGCGACGAGATCGAGACCATGGGCCGGATCAAGCGGGCCGAGGTCGACTCTGCCCAGCGCGAAGTGATCGCGATCGCCAAGCGGCTGATCGCGGAAGGCGAACTCATCATGGGCGATGCCGACGATGACTACGTATAGGCTGCCGCTCAACGAGCTGCGCGAACGGCGCGGTTTCACGCCGAACGTGGCGTTTCGATCCGGCCCCGTGCCGACAGAAGCCGCCAATTCGGACGGACCCGCCAAGGCCGATCCCGTAGCCGACGCCTTCGCGCGCGGGCGCGAGGAAGGCCGTGCGGCCGCGATGGCCGAAATGGCCGCGCGGCGCGCCGAGGAAGACGCCGCGCGCGAGGAAATCCGCCTCGCCTTCGCGCGCTTCGACGAAGAGAGCGCGCGGCAGCTGCGCGAACGCCTGCAGGAAACCGTGCGCGCTCTGTGCGAGGATGCGGTCCTGCCGCTGGCGCTCGACACCGACGGGCTCGCCCGCAGGGTCGAAGCCGCCGCTGCCCTGCTCCAGCGCAAGACCGACGAGCGCGTTATCCGCCTCCATCCCAGCGATCATGCGCTGGTCCTGCCGCTGGTCGATCCCCAGCTGACCCTGGTGGCCGACCCCGCAATCGAGCGCGGAGGTCTTCGGATCGACACCGATGACGGCGGCGTCGAAGACGGCCCCGCCCAGTGGCGTCAGGCCATCGCCGAAGCGATTGGCCAATGCTGACAGTGACGCCATGCTGAGCGTTATCGACGAAACACTGACGCCGCTTTCGGGCGGCTCGGTCGACCTCGCGCCGCGGCGCTTCGGCCGGGTGGTCGCCTGCGATGGCGGGCTGATCGAGGTCAGCGGGCTCGGCGTGCCGATCGGCAGCGTGTGCTCGATCGTCCACGGCGGCGGCCAGCCGCATCTCGCCGAGGCCATCGGCTTTCGCAACGGCCACACGATCATGATGATGCTGGGCGATACGGTGCTGCTGCGGCCCGGCGCGATGGTGCGGCCCGACGGCAAGCCCGGCATGCTGCATGTCGGCAAGGAATTTCTCGGCCGCGCGGTCGATGCCTCGGGCCAGCCCATCGACGGCGGCGGCCCCGTGCATGCGACCCGCGAATGGCCTGCGGGCGGCTGGCGAACCGGTGCGCTCGACCGGGCGAGCGTCAGCCAGCCCTTCGACACCGGCATCCGCTCTCTGAACGCGCTCACCACGCTCGGCATCGGCCAGCGGGTCGGCATCATGGCGGGATCGGGCGTCGGCAAATCGGTCCTGATGGACATGATCGTCGGCGGCGCGGAGGCCGATGCCATCGTCGTCGGGCTGATCGGCGAACGTGCGCGCGAAGTCTCCGACTTCGTCTCGCGCCACATGAGCGGACCTGCGGGAGAGCGCACCGCGATCGTCGCGGTCCCGGCGGACCACGCCGCGAACCTGCGCCTGCGCGGCGCGATGCTCGCCACCTCTATCGCGGAGGAGCTGCGCAGCCAGGGCAAGAAGGTGCTGCTGATCCTCGACAGCCTGACCCGCGTGGCGCACGCCGCACGCGAGATCGGCATGCTGCTGGGCGAACCGGGCGCGGCGCGCGGCTATCCCCCTTCCGCACTCTCCACGATTACCAAGCTGATCGAACGCGCCGGCAATTCCGCCGAGACCGGCGGGGCGATCACCGGCATCTATACCGTGCTCGCCGATGGCGACGACCAGAACGATCCGGTCGTCGACACCGCGCGCTCGATCCTCGACGGGCATATCGTGCTCTCGCGCGATATCGCGCAGCGCGGCCGCTATCCGGCGGTCGATGTCGGCGCTTCGCTCAGCCGCGTGATGAACGATATCGTGCCCCCGGCGCATGTCGTCGCGGCGCGCAAGTTCCGGGCGCTGAATGCGACCTACGAGGAAAACCGCGACCTCGTGCTGATGGGCGCCTACCGCCCCGGCCAGGACACGACGCTCGACAAGGCGATCGCGATGCACGGGCCGATGTCCGCCTTCCTCGGGCAGGATTTCCACGAGCACGTCTCGCTGTTCGAGGCGGTCGGCCAGTTGCAGGACCTGATGGCCGATGACGCCTGAGCAGCGCCGCTTCCGGCGGACCCGGCTGATCGAGCGCGTACGCACGGTCGAACAGCGTCAGTCCGCCCTCGCCGCCGCCGAAGCCGAGGCGCAGCGCGCCCGGCTCGACGCGGTCTCGGCCAAGACCCGCGCGCTCGCCGCGCACTATTCCTCCGCCACCGATGCGACCGACGCGCAGAGCCTGCGCCGGTCGGGCGCGATGAGCAGCCACCTGCGCGATCTCAGCCACATGGCCGAACGCCACGCGCGCGACGCACGCGACCAGTCCGAAGCCTCGCTCGCCGCGCTCGCCCAGACCGAGCGGCGCCGCAAACGGGCCGAGGAAGACTATCGCAAGGCGGCCACCACGCTGCGCGAGAAGCTCGTCGCACGCTGAAAACCGCCCCGCCCCGCGGCTTGGCACGCATCTTGAATAGGATGCCGCGATCAACCGACGGGGTCTCGATGACAGCGCTTTCCTTTACCATCAGCACCGCCACATCTCTCGATAAGGCGGGGCTTCCGCTCGAAGGCCTGCCCCCGCTCGAAGCGGGGCGAACGCTGCCGCAAGCCTTCGCCGAACTTCTGGGCGAGGCGGCCGGCCCTGCGCTGGAAAGCGGCCCCGGGAAGCCTGCGCCCGTGCCAGTGCACGGCAACAAGCCTGTCTCCGCGCTTTCGGAAGGGATCGGCGAAACCCCGGCGCCCATCGCCAAGGACGTGCCCGTGCTCCCGCCACCGGGCGGGGACGCCAAGCCCGGCATGCTCCCGGCAAAGACCCCTGTGTTCGAGCCTGCAACCGGCAAGGCCTTGCCGGTTGCGCGGCCCGAAACTGCCGCATCGAAGATCGCGACGCCCGATCCGCTTCCCGTGATGGAGGGCGGAGCGCAGATTGTGGACGTCGACCCCAAGGCAGGCGGGCTTGAACCGATCCCGGTGATGGAAGCCGGACCGCAGATCGTCGACGCCAAGCCCAAAGCGGGGACGCTTCAGCCGATCCCCGTGATGGAAGGCAGTCCCCCGAGCGACAAGTCGGTGCCGCAAGCCGGGGCCGCCGCACAGCAGATCATCCCCACCACCCTTGCCCAGCAGCTTGCCGCGCCGGTCGCCATCGCGGCCACCGGCACCGCCGCGCTGGTCCAGCCCGGCGCCAAGGCGGACGCTTCGGGCAAGCCCGCACCCGGCCCGTCCGGCGCGGCGGCCAATGACGGCCTGATCCAGAAGGCGCTTCCCGGCCTCGCCCGCGTTCAGAACGCGACCCCGCAAGGCGGAACCGATTTCGCCCAGGGCAACGGCGAGGCAGGCGGCGATGCGCAGGCCGACCAGGCAGCGCAGCAGTCCGCGCACAAGATCGCCACCGCTCCCGCTGCAACAGGCAAGGCGCAGCAGGACGCCGCGCAGACGGGGCTCAGCCTGCAGATTCGCGCGGCGGAGAAGCCGGTCCTCGCCCCGGAGGCGGGCCAGCCGGTCTCGCCCGCCAGCGGCACTTCGCCTTCGAGCGCCGCGATTGCCGCCCCGCTGCCCGGCGCACAGGCAACCCCGACGCCGATCGCTGCGCTCTCGCAAAATGGTCCGCAGCCGCATTTCCCCGAACTCGCCGCGCTGGTCGACCGGATCGCCGCCGCGCGCGAAAGCGTGGGCAGCGCCTCGGCCACCATCGCACTGGCGCACAAGGAACTCGGCAATCTCTCGCTGACCTTCGAGACCACCGGGCGCACGCTCGATGTCGAAGTCGCTGCGCAGGATAACGAGACCCAGCGCTCGCTCGCCGCCGCCCTCGCAGCCGATCGGCCGCAGCTTCGCGCCAGCGAAGCGCAGACCCAGGGCCCGGGCCAGTCGCAGGCGAACCAGTCGGGTCAGGCGAACGGCTCTGCTCAGGGCGGGCAGGGCGACGCGCGGCATTCGGGCCAGGCGGGCGATGCGCGCGACGATCGCCGCGACCAGTCCCGGCAGGCGCGCCAGTCGAACTCCGCTTCCGACGGCCAAGGCCGTGCCAGCCCGGATTCCGGCGGCGGAATTTACGCCTGATTAACTATCCAGACATAGACGAGATTAACCATGAGCACAGACGCTGACACGACCGACGACGCGCCCAAGAAGAAGAAGGGCGGCTTCTTGAAACTCCTGCTGATCGCGCTGGTCCTGATCGGCGCGGGCGGTGGCGGCACCTACGCTGCCTTCGCCACCGGAATGATCGGCGGCGGTCACGAGAAGAAGAAGGACACCGGCCCCCAATACGTCCTCAAGGGCGAGGAAGACCCCTACGCGGTCAAGGGCGAGAAGGATGAAAAGGGCGGCAAGGTCGTCCACGGATCGGGCGGCAGCAAGTATCGCACCGCCTATTACACCTTCCAGGAAGACTTCACCTCGAACCTCGCGGGCGGAATGAACCTCGTCCAGATCAGCCTCGCCGCCTCGACCCACAAGGACGGGCGCGTGCTGATGTGGCTGCACGATCACGAACTCGCGATCCGCTCGCGCATTCTGGTCGAGCTTGCCGCCACCGAGGTCGACGAGATTGCGAGCGCCGAGGGCAAGGAGAAGCTGCAGAAGCGCCTGACCGACGCGATCAACGAAGAACTGACCGCGCACGAAGGCTTCGGCGGGGTCGACAATGTCTACTTCCGCTCGCTCATCGTCCAATGATCGAAGGCGCCACCCCTTCCGGCGAACGCCGCGCTGCGCAGCATTGCGAGGAGCTGCTGGCGAATCCGCTCGAGACGGTCGATCTCGCGGGCGAATTCGCGCGCTTCGGCACGCGGTTCGCACGCGCGCTCCAGCCGCGTCTCGCCAAGCTGTTCGATGCGCGCAAGCTCGAGACCGAACTGGTCGAGCGCGAGAAATCGCCCGCCGCAGCGCTGGGCGAGACGCTGGGCGAGAAGCTGCACCACGCGCGTTTTGCGCTGCCCGGCAAAGGCCTCGGCGTGCTCGCCAGCGCCCCTGTTGGCGCGCTGATCGGCGAATTCGACCGGATGCTGGGCGGACCCGGGGACGGATCGGACGAGGCAATCGCCCTGCCGGCCTCCGCCGACCGCTTCGCCCGCCAGATCGAGGCCGAGCTACTCGGCGCCGCCATCGAGGCGAGCGGGCGGGGCGACCTTGCCACCGCCGAAAGGGGCAGCAACCTTGGCGAGATCGTGCCGGGCTCCGCGCGTGCGCCGGTGCTGGTTGCACGGATCGCGATCAACCGCCCGGACACGCCTACGCTGACCGTCACGATCAGCACATGCGAGACCACCTTCGCCCAGTTCGCGAGCGAAGCGCCGGTCGGCAAGCCGACCCGCCGCAGCATCGGCGAGGGCGGGATCGAGAATTCGGCGCTTGCGCTGGTCGAGCTGGCCACCACGGCCACGCTGGTCGACATGGCGATCCCGCTGCACCGGGTTGCGAGCCTTCAGGTCGGCGCGGAACTGCCGATCCCCATCCATCGCAACGTGCCGCTGTCGATTGCCGACATCACCATCGCCCACGGCGCGGTGGGCGCACTCGACGACCGCGTCGCGCTCGAAATCCAACACACAGCCTTCACCAGGGACATTTAAGCCATGACCATGCCATTCGATGGCTACGGCCTGATCCAAGAAATCGACGTTCGCCTGACGGTCGAACTCGGCCGCAAGAATCTGCCCTTGCGCGAAATTCTCGCGCTCGGCGAAAACAGCGTGGTCGAGCTGGACCGGCTGACCGACGAACCGCTCGACATCATGGTCAACGGACGCCTGATCGCCCGCGGCGAAGTGGTGGCGCAGGGCAACCGCTTCGCGATCCGCATCCTCGAACTGATCGGTTCGGGCGCACCTGCCGGGGCCCCGCAGGTTTCCGCCCAGCCCATGCCGCAGGGTGGTGGCCAGCCGCAGATGGAAGAGCGCCGCGCACCGCCGCCGACCGTGGAACAGATCTGATGCTGCTCTACACTCTCAAGCTGCTGATCCTGCTGCCGCTGATCGGCCTGATGATCTGGGGCAGCCTGAAGCTCGCCAAGCGGATGCAGGGCCAGTTCGGCGGTCCGAACGGCGGCGGCGAGAAGGCGGTCCGCATCGTCGAGACGACCATGCTCTCGCCCACGCTGCGGCTCGCGGTGATCGAATTCCACGGCAAGGAAATCCTCGTCTCCACCTCCAAGGGCGGGCTGACCCGCTTGGCCGAGGCGCCCGCGCGCCCGAAGCCTGCGGTCGAGGCCCCCGAAACCAATCTCGTGGAGAATGCGGCGTGATCGCACGTCTTGCGAAGGGAGCCGCCGCCCTCGGCGCGCTTGCCTACACCAGCGCCGCCTCTGCAGCGGCCGCCGTTCCGACGGACAGCGCCGCCGCGGGCGCACTCGACCGCGCTTTCGGCGAACTCGGCGGGGCTGGCGGCGAACCGCTGAGCCTGTCGCTCCAGCTGCTCCTCGTCATGGGGCTGCTGACGATTCTGCCCGCGCTGCTGCTGATGATGACCAGCTTCACCCGGATCATCGTGGTGCTGGCAATCCTGCGGCAGGCGCTGGGCCTGCAGCAATCGCCGCCCAACCAGGTGCTGATCGGGATATCGCTGTTCCTCTCGCTGTTCATCATGGCGCCCACGCTCGACAGTGTGAACAGCGCCGCGATCGAGCCCTATTCGGCGGGCGAGATCAACGCCGAGGTCGCGATCGAACGCGCCGGAGGCGAGTTTCACAAGTTCATGATCCGCCAGACGCGCGAGAACGACCTGCAGATGTTCGCGGACATCGCCGACGCGCCCAAGTTCGCCAGCCCGCAGGACGTGCCCTTCTCGATCCTGCTGCCCGCCTTCGTGACCAGCGAGCTGAAGACCGCCTTCCAGATCGGCTTCATGCTGTTCCTGCCCTTCCTCGTCATCGACCTCGTCGTATCGTCCGTGCTCATGAGTCTGGGCATGATGATGATGAGCCCGATGCTCGTCTCGCTACCCTTCAAGCTGCTGCTGTTCGTCCTCGTCGACGGCTGGTCGCTGCTGATGGGCTCCCTCGCCTCAAGCTTCGTGTGAGCCTTGCCATGGACGAAATGTCTCTCCTCCTCTCGATGGCCGACCGCATGTTGTGGACCACCGCGCTGGTCGCCGCGCCGATCCTTCTGGCGAGCCTCGGTATCGGTCTGGTCATCGGCCTGATCCAGGCGGCGACATCGGTGAACGAACAGACGCTCACCTTCGTGCCGAAGCTCGGATCGGTCGCCTTCGTGCTGGTCATCTTCGGTGCCTCGATGATGGCGCTGGTCGGCGATTTCACGCAGGACATCTTCGTCGAGATCGCCCGGGTCGGGCGCTAGGGACCGGGCCGCCGAACCATGATCGCGCTCGACTTCGGGCTCGGCGGTTTCGAGGCCGAGATCTGGCGCGTCGTCTTTCTGATGACGCGCGTGGGCGCCGCCCTGCTCGCCGCGCCCTTCTTCGGCGCATCCAACGTGCCCGTCATGGTCCGCGTCTCCTTCACCGGAGCGATGGCGATCTTCATCTCGATCTGGCTGCCCGACATCGCCACCCCGCCCGCCCTGCTGACGCTCGACGGCATGCTCGCGCTGGCGGGCGAGGCGGTGGTCGGCCTGCTGCTCGGCTTCGTGCTCCAGCTCGCCTTCGCCGCGCCGACCATCGCCGCAGAGGTGATCGGCGGGGCCATGGGGATGAGCATGGCGCAGGCCGCGGACCCCGGCACGGGCGGCACGACGACCGCCTTCGGCCAGTATTTCATCATCGTCCTGACGCTGATCTTCCTCGCGACCGGCGCGCACTTGCACTGGATCGCGCTGGTCACCGAAAGCTATCGCGCCTTTCCGCCCGGGCAGACATGGCTCGGGCCAGAGCGGTTCGAGGCGATCGCTGGCTTCGGTAGCGCCACCTTCGAGACCGCGCTGCGGATCGCGCTGCCGGTCACGCTGATCCTCCTGCTGGTCCAGATTCTCACCGGCATTCTCAGCCGCTCAGCGCCCTCGCTCAACCTCTTCGCACTCGGCCTGCCCGCGGGCGTGCTCGCAGGGATTGCCACGCTCATCATCAGTGCGCCGCTGATCTATGACCAGTTCACCGATCTGGTCGAACTCGGCCTCGCGCAGGCCGAAACCGTGGTGACGCCGTGAGTAACGAGACCGCCGGCGAAAAGACATTCGCACCGACCGAGAAGCGGCTGCGCGATGCCGCCAACAAGGGCGATGTCCTGCGCTCCAAGGATCTGGGCACGGCGGTCGTCATGTTGGTCGGCGCGGCCTGGCTCGCCTTCGGGGGGCCGTGGCTGCTGGGCGATATTTCGAGCCTGCTGCGCGAGAGCTTCCATTTCGATTCTGGCGAGCTGAACGATTTCCGCCCCGGGCGGATGATGATGCAGGGCCTCGCCGCCAGCCTGCCGCCGATCCTCGCGCTGGCTGTGCCGGTGATCCTCGTAACGCTCGCCAGCCAGCTTGCCTTCGGACGCGGGCGGTTCGTGATGAAGAACCTCGAATTCAAGCACACCCGCATCAACCCGGCCTCGGGCCTCAAGCGCATGTTCGGCCCCAACGGGCTGATCGAGATGGGCAAGGGCCTGCTCAAGATCACGCTGCTTGGCGGGATTGCGGGGCTGTGGTGGCACTATTCGTGGGAGAACCTGCTGGGCCTGGGGCGCGGCAATCTTTCCGCCCAGCTTTCGACCGCGTGGTGGTCGGTCATTTCGCTGTTCGTCTGCCTGTGCGGCGGGCTGATCGTGATCGCCGCGGTCGACCTGCCGATCCAGTGGGTCCGCCGGAACAAGAAGCTCAAGATGAGCCATCAGGAAATGAAGGACGAGCACAAGGAAGCCGAAGGCTCGCCCGAAGCCAAGTCCGCCCGCCGCCAGCGCCAGCGGGACATCGCCGCAGGTTCCGTTTCGGGCGCGATGCGCGAGGCGCAGTTCGTCATCACCAACCCGACGCACTTCGCGGTCGCGCTGACCTACGATCCCGACAAGGCCTCGGCCCCGATCGTGCTCGCCAAGGGGCGCGGCGACAAGGCGCTGGCGATGAAGGAGCTGGCGGCGGAATTCGGCCTGCCGACGCTCGAATATCCGCAGCTCGCCCGCTCGGTCTATTTCACCAGTCGCGAACGGCAGATGATATGCGAAGACCTCTATGGCGCCATCGCAGCGGTGCTGGCCTACGTGCTGTCATTGAAGCGCGGCGAACTGCCTCCGCTGCCCGCCATCGAAGTGCCCGTGGCGCTTCGCTTCGATGCCGATGGGCGCTTGGAAGTTTGATTTTCGAGAGGTCGCATTCGCGATCTCCATCCTCCACCCACCTCCCCACCCGGCCACCAAGGATACCATCAGGCTATGGTGGCCGGGTGGGGAGGTGGGTGGATGGCTGCCGCTCGAAAAAGTTCGGGGGCGGGGCGAAAATCCTTCCGATTTCCCCTTAAGAAATGGCCTCTGCACGCCGTTCTAACCCCTGATGGAAACGACCAGCACCTCCGGCTCTTCGATAGCCAACCAGCTCGGCATCGGGAGCGGGACCGACATGGTCGCGCTGGCCGAAAGCCTTGCGAAGGCCCAGTTCGAGAACCGCCAGCTGCGGCTGGAGGACAAGTCCGAAGTGCTCGAGCGGCAGATTTCCGCCGCGTCGACCCTGCGCAGCCTGCTGTCCTCCTTCGCCAGCGCGCTGGGTGACCGGGTCCGCACCGGCGACCTCTCCGCCAAGCCGACGATTGCCAATGCCAGCGTGGCGAAAGTGTCCGCCCCCATCGGCACCGCGGGCAAGGGCACCCACTCGCTCGAAGTCTCGCAGCTCGCCAGCGCGCAGACCCTGCTGACCCCGAGCTACGGGGCGAGCGAGGTGGTCGGCTCGGGCACGCTGACGCTGCGCTTCGGATCGATCGTGGGCACCAGCTTCACCGAGGATGCCGCGCAGGCGGCGGTCGATATCGAGATCGCGCCAGGCTCGACGCTGGCCGACATCGCCTCCGCCATCAATGCCAAGGGCACCTCGGTCAGCGCCTATGTGGCGCAAACCGCCAACGGCTCGAAGCTGGTCCTCAAGGGCGCGGAAGGGGCGAACAACGGCTTCGTCCTCGAATCGACAGAAGACAATCCCGGCGATGCGATGAGCGGGCCGCAGGGCCTCGAACTGCTCGACTGGCGCCCGCAGGACGGGGACGCCGCGCGGCTGACCTCCACTGCGAAGAACGCCGAATATACGCTGGACGGTGTCGCGCGGACCAGCGCCTCCAACAAGATCGCCAGTGCCGCGCCCGGCGTGTCGCTCGAGCTCACCGGCACCAATATCGGCAACCCGACCACCATCGGCTTCGGCGATCCCAAGCAGGCGGTCACCACCGCGATGACCGATATCGTCGGCGCGCTCAACGAGATCGCAGCCGAGCTGAACGCGGCGACCGACGCAATGACGGGCGATCTGGCGCGCGACTATGGTGCACGCGCGCTGCGGCGCGAGTTCTCCGCACTGGGCAGCAAGATCATCATGCCCAACGCGCCCGCCGGAACCCCGCGAACGCTCGCCGAGCTGGGCGTCGGGATCCAGCGCGACGGCACCTTCAAGCTCGACAGCGCGCGGCTCGAACAGGCGCTGACCGACCATCCCGAGGGTGTCGCGGCGATGTTCACCCCCGGCATCAACGGCATCTTCGCGACAATCGACAGAATCGCGCGCAACAACGCCATCTCCACCGATCCCGGCTCGCTGGCCGGATCGGTCGCGCGCTATACCAGCCAGTCGCAGGACATTACCGAAGACCTCGCCGAACTGGCCGAACAGCAGGAGCGCTTGCGGGCCACCATGGTCGCGCGCTTCTCCGCCTCGGATGCGCGGATCGCATCCTCGCAGTCGACGCTGGACTTCCTCAAGTCCCAGATCGACGTCTGGAATGCGCAGCGGAACTGACCATGCTCGCATCGACAGAACCGCGTGCCGCATACCAGCAGAGCAATTTCGAGGCCCGCGTCCGGGGCGGCACCTCGCAGGATATCGTGGTCTATTGCCTGGACGAGCTGGCGCTGACGCTCGGCATGCTGCGGCAGGCGGACCTGCGCGGCAACCGCGCCGGACGCAGCGCCGCGATCACGCGGGGCATCGCCATTCTCACCGCGCTGGAGATGGGAGTCGACCGCGACAACGAGCTGGCGGCCAGCCTGCTCCATTTCTACGAAGGCTCGCGGCGCCTGCTGCTGGGCTCGGTCAGCGAGACGCAGGTAGACGCGATCGAGGGCTTGCGCGCCGACGTGATCGAGATCCGGGATGCCCTCAAGGCAGGCAGCACCGCCTAGCCTGCCGACGACCCCGCCTTGCCCCGGCGTAAATAAGGGCAAGTATGCCCATAGCCGGATTGACAAACCCCTTCCCGGTCTCCGACACTCCGAAGCACAAGAGATTGAAGCCGCTCGATTTCCTCGGCCTGAGCGAGGTTGGGAGCCGGCTCGCTCGTGGGGGATGGGGCCTGAATGAGAAACATATTCGTCATCGACGCGAAGCCGGACCGGCGATCCGAGGTCTGCCGCGTCCTCCTCAGGGGCGATCGGCATGCCGAACCCTTCGACACGATCGAGGAGTTTCTCGGCTTCGCCAAGGCGCAGGGCCTTGCGCTGATTCATGACGAAAGCGGCTCGGCTCAGCGCTTGTGCGGTCACATGCGCGAGACGCCGCAGTCATTGCCGGTGGTCGGCTATGCCGAAAGCCCCAGTGTCCCCGGTGCCGTTGCGGCGATGCAGGCGGGCGCGGCGAGCTATCTCGCCTGGCCGTTCACGCTCGACGAATTCACGGCCGAGATCGACCGTATCGAACCTGCCATGCGCGAAAGGCTGGAGCGGCAGCGCCGGGTCGCGCAGGCCCGCTCGCTTCTCGCCGGGCTGACCGCACGCGAAAGGGAAGTGCTGGTCAACCTCATCACGCACGGGACCAACAAGGCGATTGCCAAGCAGCTCGAGATCAGCCCGCGCACGGTCGAGAAATATCGTGCGGCGATCCTCGTGCGGCTGGGCGTCTCCAACAGCGCGCAGGCGATCCGCGTGGCAGTAGAAGGCGGCGCGTTCGACGCCTCCCTGGCCGGGGACGAGGGGGCGGATGCCGCCGCAGCGGAAGACCGCAGCGGCGTGATCGGCTAGCGGCCCCGCGGCGCCAGGCCGGGGTCCGCCGCCGGGCTCCGCGTGGCGAGGATCGTCTCGCAATGGGTCGCCACGCCCTGCCGCTTGCGCAGGACATCGAACGCAATCGCCTTGATGAGCGCAATCGCCATCAGCGCGACGACGGCGGAAAACGGCAGCGCACCGATGATCATGGTAGTCTGCAGCGCATCGATCCCGCCCAGGATCAGCATGCTCGCCACCACCAGGCCCAGCGCCCCGCCCCAGAACAGAATGTGCCGCCGACGGTCGTTGTCGTCCTCGCCCGCGCCGTTGATCGTGTTGATGATCAGGATCGCGCTGTCGGCCGAGGTGATGAGGTAGGTCATCAGCAGGAGCACGACGAGCCCCGCCATCAGCGATGCGACCGGCCCGCTGAGCATCGCGGCAAGCGTGGCGTAGAGCTGGTCCGAAATCGGCGCGTCGAGGATTGTGCCCCCGGCAATACCGCTCAGTTCCAGATCGATCGCGGTGCCGCCCACCACGGTCATCCAGATGAAGCCCATGAGCGAGGGGACCAGGACCACGCCGAGCACGAATTCGCGCACCGTTCGCCCGCGCGAGACCCGCGCGATGAACATGCCGACGAAGGGCGCGAAGGCGATCCACCACGCCCAGTAGAACACCGTCCAGTCGAGCTGCCATTGCGCCAGCTGGTCGCCCACCGGGGTTCCGTCGGCGGAAAACAGCGTCAGCGCCACCTGCGGCAGCGTGCGCAGATAGTCGAACAGCCCCACGCCCAGCAGTTGCAGGCCGTAGAGCCCCGCGCCGAGAACCAGGAACACCGCCAGCAGCAGGAAGGACAGGCCCATGTTGAGATTGGACAACAGCCGGATTCCATTGCCGACGCCGGAAATGGCGGACAGGGTCGATGCGCCCACCAGCAGCGTGACCGCGACGATGATCGCTTCGGGGGATGCCGTCTGGTCCGGCGCCAGCAGCCAGTCGCCCATGCCCAGTCGCCCGAGCCCGGCAACGAACTGCTCGACCCCGAAGCCCAGCGTCACGGCCACACCCAGAATGGTCGCCACCACCGCCACGATGTCCACCAGATGCCCGACAATGCCCGACATGCGCGGGCCGAACAGCGGGGCGAGCGCGCTGCGGATCGTCAGCGGCAGCCCCCGGCGATAGGCGACATAGCCCACCGCGAGGCCGACCAGCGCGTAGGTGGACCACGCCGCAAAGCCCCAGTGGAGGAAGGTGTAGATATAGGTCGGGCGGATATTGGCCTGCGACACCGGCTCGACCAGGCCCCGGATCGTGTCCGGATTGGTCTGGAAGTGGGCCAGCGGCTCGCCGGTCGAATAGGTCAGCATGCCGATCCCGATGCCGGCGCCGAACAGCATCGAAAACCACGAGAAACGGCCGAACTCGGGCTTCTCCCCCGGTGCGCCGAGCCGCAGGCTGCCCGATTGCGGGAGGATCGCGACGACCAGCGCGACCAAGGTCAGGAACGCCACGAGGTACACGTACCAGCCCGCAAAGGCCGCGATGAGGGTGGTATTGGCGAGCGTCAGCGCATCCGAGGCAGCTTCGGGAAAGAGGATGACCCAGGCGATCAGCAGGGCGACCACGACCTTGCCCGGGATCGTCACGTGGGTGTTGAACCCCCGGTAGAAGCCCTTGTGCGCCGTATCGATCGGCAGATCGGTCAGCGGTGCGGCGAGCGTGCTTTGATCGCCTTCGCGACTGGGGCTTGCGGAATCGGGGCTCGTGGAATCGGGACTCGCGGGATCGGGTTCGGCCAAGATGCGCTCCTCGGGTTGGGGGCAATGCCGTGATCGCCGCGGCATGATGCGCGGCCGCCGGGCGCAGGATGACCTGCCTTGGAGAAGAGCCCGGATGCCCGTTGCTCGCGATGGCTTGTTGCAAATGAGGCGCCGCGCGACAACCGCAAATCCCGAAATTCAGGGATTTGCGGGTTCGGCGTCCCGTTCAGAGCCAGTCCTGGTCGAACCGCAGCGGACTGTCGCCATACAGATAGTCGGGCTCGAACTGGGCATATTCGCGCAGCGCGCCCCAGTCCGAGGTATAAAGGTCTCCGCGCCGGATTTCCGCCAGCCCCAGCTCGCGCAGCTTGCCCACCGCGCGATTGGCATGGATCGCGCTGACGCCGCACATGTCGGCCAGATCGATCTGGGTGAACGGCGTGCGCAGCGAGCGTGCATTGGCCTGCCCGATCAGCTCGAAACGCCGGTGGAGCTCGCAATAGATATGCGCAATGCGGCGCGGCGCATCGAGCTGTTCGAGCATCTGGATCCACTTGCGATGGATCGCCGCGTCGAGCAGCGTGGCGAACCACAGCGCGCGCGCCACGCGCGGGCGCTGCTCCAGCGCCTCGCGCAGCCGTGTATGGGGCGCCACGCCATAGGTGACCGGACCTGCCGCCACGATAGCGTGATCGAGCCGCTTCAGCGCAAACCCATGCAGATCGACGAAATCGCCCGGCACATGCACGCCGACGATGAAGCGCCGGTTGCCGCTTTCGATCGTGCGGAAGATGTAGCCCGAAATGAGGATCGTGCTGACATTGGTGAGAGCCCCGCGCGAAAGCAGGACGTCACCCGTTTCACCCTCCCGCCGTTCGGTCACGAGAGACTCGATATACTCGAGATCGTCCTGCTCGAGCTTGTCGCGAAGTCTGCCAGCGAGAAAATCGCCGGTGTTCGGAAACTCCATCGCCCCCCGTCTTTCCACCCGTTTCGTTCTGCTCTCGCGCGATAGCCAGCCACCGCGCGAACCGTCTACTGATGCATGTTAGATTCCGGGTATTTGCTTGAGAATCCTCCCCTGAAAACCGTTAGCGAGGAACAAACCCTCAGATTGCGAACTGCTCGCGCACCGGGGCGAGCTGGCCTTCGCCATACAGGTAGTCCGCCCCGAAGTCCGCATAGGCTTCCAGCGCCGGGCGGTCATTCGCGGTCACGCGCCCGCGGCGGAACTCGGCCAGACCCTTCTCGCGCAGTTCGCGCAGCGCGCGGTTGGCATGCACCGCGGTCGATCCGCTCATATCGGCCAGATCGGCCTGGGTCAGCGGAGACTGGAACCCGTCGCTCTCGGCCAGCCCCACCATCTCCAGCCGGCGCCACAATTCGGAGAAGATATGCGCAATGCGGCGCGGCGTGGTCAGCTGTTCGAGCTTCATGATCCACTGCCGGTGCATCGCCGCGTCGAGCAGCGTGGACGACCACAGGAAGCGGGCGAGATGCGGCATGTCGCGCAGGGTCTCGTACAGCTTTTCGTGCGATATATAGGCCAGTTTCGCAGGCCCGATGGTGTCGACATTATGGTCCAGCCGCTTGAGCGCGAAGCAATGCAGGTCGACGAAATCGCCCGGCACATGCACGCTGAGGGCGGATCGTTTATGCTCACCGCCATGGCCTGCGTCGAGCCCGCGCATGATGAACCCTTCGACCAGCAGCGTGCTGCGGTTGCAGGCCGATCCGGCCTCCACGATACGCGCGCTGCGGGTATAGTGGGCGATCTCTTCGGGGAGGGCTTCGAGCGCCGCGCGCTCTTCGCGACTCAGGGCCTCGCGCAGGCGACCGAACAGGAACCGCCCGGTGAGCGGAAACGCGTGCAGTTCCTCGTCCAGTGTCATTTCGTCCCCCGGTCCCCCGTTCCGTCCCGCCGCCGCAGATTCGCGCCTACGCGCTTGCCGTTTGCGCGTCGACCCTCGACCGCGAGCGAAGTATAGCGCGTCGCTCGGAACACCGACGCTACGCAAAGCTTGATATGCGAAACGCCTGGGTCCACCTCGCAAGCCAGAATGGACATGATGACCAAGAATCCGCCCGCCGATCACGCGCCGATGGCCAGCAACGATCCGCTCGACCGAACCGCGATCCGCCGGGCATTCCGGGAAGAGGAGGAAGCCTGCGTCGCGCAGCGCCTGCGCGAAACCGAGGTTTTCTCCCGCGATCATGGCCATATCCACGCCTATGCGGTGAGCCTGATCCAGGACGCGCGCAAGCGCGATGTCGGCGGGATCGACGCCTTCCTGCACCAGTACGGACTCAATACGGAGGAAGGCATCGCGCTGATGTGCCTTGCCGAAGCGCTGCTGCGGGTGCCCGACGGGCGCACGGCCGACGCGCTGATCCGCGACAAGATCGGCGAGATCGACTGGCGCGAGCATGTCGGCGAATCGGATTCGACCTTCGTCAACGCGGCTACCTTCTCGCTGATGCTGACGGGCGAGGTGCTGGAACGGCCCGAGGAACACCAGAAGGGCATGGGCCGCACGCTGCGCGGGGCGATGAACCGGCTGGGCGAGCCGGTGATCCGCAACGCGACCTTGCAGGCCATGCGCATCCTGGGCGGGCAATTCGTGTTCGGGCGCAACATCTCCGAGGCCATGAAGCGTGCCGCCCCGGAACGCGCCAAGGGCCTCACCCATAGTTTCGACATGCTCGGCGAGGCGGCGATGACCTTCGCCGACGCCGAACGCTATCGCAAAGCCTATATCGACGCGATCGAGCGGCTGAAGGAAGAGAGCGACGGGACCATTTCGGGCAGCCCCGGCATCTCGGTGAAGCTGACCGCGCTCTACCCCAAGTACGATATCTTCCATGCCGAAAAGGCGGTCACGGCGCTGGTCCCGATCCTCAACGATCTCGCCCGGCGCGCGCGCGATGCGAATATCCATTTCACCATCGATGCCGAGGAAGCCGACCGGCTGGAGCTGTCGCTCGACATTTTCGAGACGATGGCGGCGGACGACACCCTGTTCGCCCGCAAGGACGGGTCGCGCTGGGAAGGCTTCGGCCTCGCGGTGCAGGCCTATCAGAAGCGCGGGGTTCCGCTGTGCCGCTGGCTGATCGAGCTGGCCGAGAAATATGATCGCAAGTTCATGATCCGGCTGGTGAAAGGTGCCTACTGGGACACCGAGATCAAGCTGACCCAGGTGGCCGGGCTCGACGATTTTCCCGTCTTCACCAGAAAAGTCTCGACCGACGTGTCCTTCATGGCCTGCGCGGACGTGCTGCTGTCCTCGCCGAGCCGCATCTACGGCGCCTTCGCCACGCACAACGCCTATACCATCGCCGCGATCAAGCAGCGCGCGGGCGCGGGGACCGAGTTCGAGTTCCAGCGTCTGCACGGCATGGGCGAAGAGCTCTACGCCTCGCTCGCCAAGGCGGAAGGCAACGACAAGACGCCGGTGCGGCTCTATGCCCCGGTCGGCGGGCACAAGGATCTGCTCGCTTATCTGGTGCGGCGCCTGCTCGAAAACGGCGCCAACAGCTCCTTCGTCAACCGGATGGCCGATACCAGCCTGACGGCGGAAGAACTGGCCGCCGATCCGGTGGCCGAGCTTGCGGCGATGGAGCCCAAGCGCAATCCCGCGATCCCGCTGCCCAAGGACATCTTTCCGGGCCGCGTGAACAGTGCCGGGATCGACCTGGCCGACCCGCTGGTGCGCGAACCGCTGCTCAAGCGGCTGCACAATCTGCGCGACCGGCAATGGGAGGCCTCGCCCACGTTCAAGGCCGAGATTCCCGGCGAGATCGCGCCGATCACCGCGCCTTTCGACCATGGAATGCGGATCGGTACGCGGCGCGATGCGAGCGCCGAAGAGGTCGACATGGCGATCACCCGCGCGGTCGACATCCAGCCCGAATGGAACGCGCTGGGGGGCGAGAAGCGCGCCCAGCTGCTCGAAGCGGCAGCCGACCAGTTCGAGGCGCATACCGACGAAATCCTCTCGCTGTGCCAGCTCGAAGCGGGCAAGACGCTGGTCGACGCGGTGCTCGAGATCCGCGAGGCCGTGGACTTCCTGCGCTACTACGCGGTCGAGGCGCGGCGCCTGTTCACCGAGCCGACGCCGCTGCCCGGCCCGACGGGCGAGCAGAACTATCTCAAGCTCGCCGGGCGCGGCGTGTTCGCCACGATCAGCCCGTGGAACTTCCCGCTCGCGATCTTCACCGGCCCCGCTGCAGCGGCTCTCGCCGCAGGCAACACGGTGGTCGCCAAGCCCGCCGAGCAGACCCCGCTGATCGCCGCGCTGGCGGTGAAGCTGTGCCACGATGCAGGCATCCCGAAAGAGGTGTTCCAGCTGCTTCCCGGCGCGGGCGAAGTGGGCCAGCTGATTACCGGCGATTCGCGCATTGCAGGCGTTTCCTTCACCGGCAGCACCGCGACCGCGCAGGCGATCAACCGCTCGCTTGCCGCGCGCGAGAACAACATCCCGACCCTGATCGCCGAGACCGGCGGGCAGAACGCGATGATCGTCGACAGCACCGCCCTGCCCGAACAGGTGACGCGCGACGTGATCGCGAGCGCCTTCCAGAGCGCGGGCCAGCGCTGTTCGGCCCAGCGCGTGCTCTACATCCAGGAAGACGTCTACGACGAGATGCTGACGATGATCCGCGGTGCCTTCCAGGCGCTGGTCGTCGGCGACCCGACCGAGTTCTCGACCGATGTCGGCCCGGTGATCGACCATGACGCGCAGGCTGCCCTCGAACGCCATATCGCGCGCTCGGCCACGATCGGTCGGACCATCTGGCGGGCCGAGGACGATCCGGCCTTCGCGCGCGGCAGCTTCGTGCTGCCGACGATTATCGAGATCGGCGCGATCGGCGATCTCCAGCGCGAGAATTTCGGCCCCGTGCTCCACGTCGCCAAGTTCAAGGGCAAGGAACTGGGCAAGGTCGTCGACGATATCAACGCGCTTGGCTACGGCCTCACCTGCGGCCTCCACATCCGGGTTGAGGCGACGCGCCGGTTCGTCGAATCGAAGATCCGGGTCGGCAATTTCTACGTCAACCGCAACCAGATCGGCGCGGTGGTCGAGAGCCAGCCCTTCGGTGGCGAGGGCCTGTCGGGCACCGGCCCCAAGGCGGGCGGCCCTCACTATGTCGCGCGCTTCGCGACCGAGCGGGTGGTGACCGTGGATACGACCGCGGCTGGCGGCAACGCGACGCTGCTGGCGAGCCTGTAACGGCACGCCTGCGGCGCATGCTCGCGGATAATTGGCGCGGGGAGGCTTGCACGCCGCGTGCGGCTTCCACATCACGTGAGCCATGGCCATTCAATCGGACCGCTGGATTCGCGAGCAGGCGCAAAAGCACGGCATGATCGAGCCGTTCGAGGAGGCGCAGCGGCGTGACGGCTGCATCTCCTACGGGCTCAGCTCCTATGGCTACGACGCGCGCGTGGCCCCCGAGTTCAAGATCTTCACCAATGTCGACAGCGCCGTGGTCGACCCCAAGAAGTTCGACGCGAACAGCTTCGTCGACCGCGAGACCGATATCTGCGTGATCCCGCCCAACTCCTTCGCGCTGGCACGCACGGTCGAATATTTCCGCGTGCCCGAGGATGTGCTGGTGATCTGCCTCGGCAAGAGCACCTATGCGCGCTGCGGGATCATCGTGAACGTCACTCCGCTTGAGCCGGGCTGGGAAGGCCATGTGACGCTGGAGTTTTCCAACACCACGCCGCTGCCCGCCCGAATCTACGCCAACGAAGGCGCGTGCCAGTTCCTGTTCCTCAAGGGCAACGAGCGCTGCGAGACGAGTTACAGGGACCGTGCGGGCAAATATATGGGCCAGCGCGGGGTCACGCTGCCGAGATTGTGAGGTAGTCACGGGCGCGCGCCTTGCGCCGCCCGTTAGGTACGATCGCTCTCGCGCTCGATCAGGCTCAGCTCGGCCAGGCGCCATGGCCGTTTCTGCGGACAGAAATCCTCGATATCGATCGGCCCGACCGCATCGGGGCCGGTAACCTGGGCGAGCATGTAGCGCCCCGATTCCCGGACCCTTGCGGAGGAGCGGGGAAAAGCCTGGGCGAGCTTGTCCATCACCTCCTGGGCCTCGGTATCGATTTCCTGACTATCGAGTTCGCGGGGCGCGCCGTCGGCTAGTTCGGCGGCCGACTTGCCGATCGCCTTCCATCCGTCTCGCAGGATGCTGAGCGAGATGAACAAGGCGGCTGCCGCATCGGCCCACCATATCCCGAGGCCGATGCCGACCACCCCGACCATGCCCGCAAGGGCCGTTTGCCAGTCCGCCTTCTGCGTCTGGGCGTCGGTGAACAGCACCTTGTCCTCGATCTTTTCCGCAATCGGCTTCTTCATGCGACCGAGGATGACCGGCGGAATGGCGGAATAGGCGAGGGCCGCGAGCATGACCCAGCCCAGCCACAGCTCCACGCCGAAAACGGAAATGGCACCGATGCTGGGATGCTCCATCTTCAGTAGGCCCATGACGGCCTCGTAGGCCATGAAGCTGCCGATAGAGAGCAGCGCGGTGGCCGAGATAAGGAAGGCGATACTGTTGAACCGCTTGAAACCGAACGGGAATTTCTGACTGGGCGGCTTATGCTCGAGCGATGCGGCGATCAGGAACGTGATCGAAGGCACGAGGCTCAGAACGTCTTCGATGAAGGCGGTCTTCATCGCCTGGCTCTGGCCCATGACCAGATACATCAGGATCGAAATGGTCCCCAGCCAGAACAGGGTCCACAGGCAGAGGGTCCGCCCCCGGGACAATCCCTCGCGCACTTCGTCGGGAATGTCGGAATCCGCGATCACTGCATCACCATCTTGTCCGAAGCCGTTATCAGCCCGTTTTCGCCCTTCTTGCGCGCGAGACGGAGGACCGGGAGCTTGCCATCGCGCGGTTCGGGTTGGCCGACAGCCTGCGAAAGGCTTGCCTCCCTGGAGACCGGCCCGCTTCGTCCGAATTCGCCGACAACCAGGTCCACGCGCCCTTCGTCGAGATCTCTCAGAAGCAGCGATGCGGGGCCGGACTGCGTGCTTGTCGTAGCCCCGTGATCTGCGGCCAGGCGCTCTGCGATACGACGCGCGTCCGACCAGTCGGCCGTCCCCGCGACCACGCCTACCTGCATCACGCCGGCCCTTTCGATGCGTTCGGTCGTGCCCGCCGCATCGCGCGGGAACGGGGCGCAACCGGCCACGAGCATGGCCAACGCGAGCCAGAAGGTCTTCATGCAGGGGAAATCCGCAGGCGCATGCCTCGTTCCGAGAATCGCACGCCCGGGCAGATACCAGGCCCAGCGGCACCCAGTCCGCAGCTTCAGGGGGAGCGACGCTGAAGAGCGCTTGCTGCGCGCGACCTCGCCCGCGGAAACCTGTGCGAAGCCTCAGTCTCGCCGTACCGTCAGCTCGAGCGGCTTGCCCTCGCGCAGCACCGTAAGGGTGCGCGCGCCATAGGTGGGTCGCTCCTCGGAAAGCCAGCGCTGCGAGGCGCAGGGCGCGTCCTGCGGCGCAAGCGAGCGCCCGTCGATCGCGACCACTTCGTCGCCCAGCCGCAGCCCGGCGCTTTTCGCGGCCGACCCCTCGTAAAGCTGGACGACCTTTACCGATCCCTCTCTCATCATCAGCGCATAGCCGGGGAATTCGGCAGGAGCCGCAGGCGAGGCGCGTTCATGCAGCAGCATCCGGCCCGCCGGATAGTCGAGCGTCACATCGTATCGGTCCAGAATGCCGAGGCCGATCAGCGTGGGCGGCGCGGTGCGGGTGGTGCCGGGCAGCCGGGGGAGACTTGCGCCGAGGGTCAGGCCCTCCAGCTGGAACCGCAGGAGATCGGTAATCTCGCCGGGCCCTGCGGCAGAAACGCCGTGCGATCCGCGCCCTTCCTTCTCGCTGCCCTGCACGATCGCCTGCCGGACCTGCCCATCTTGCAGAAGCCGGTCGAACAGGACGATCGTTTCCGAACTGCCGGTGTCGAAAAGCGCCCGGTCCTTCAACGAACCGAGGGCGTAGTCGACCACCGGCGCGTAGGGGTATCCATCGGCATGGAGCGCGGCAGTGCTCGCCGCAGCCCTGCCCTCCAACCCCGGAATATCGCCTGCCTCGCGCGCGACCCGAAGGATGTTTCGCGCGCCGTCGAAATGCCAGGCGCTGCCCGGAAATATGTTGGACCCGATGACGCCGCCATCGAAGAAACAGCGATCTGGATCGGCAACCGCGAAGTCGGCTATCAAGACCGGAACCCGCGAGAAGGTCAGCCCGCCGATCGTCAGCCGGTCCACGACCGCGATTTGCGTGGTGAAATCCTGCCCGTTGGCATCGCGCCCGGTATTCGATCCGATGATGGTCAGATCCAGCTCGTCGGCCAGAGCCTGCGAGATCATGGTCGGCGAACCCGTGTCGAACACGAAGCTGCGCTCCACCCCGTTCGTGCTCGCACGGATCGCGTACTTGCCCATGTGGGGGATGAGCGGGATCGTTTCGACGTCCTGCGTCCGCTCGACAGACACCGGGGCCTGAAGCGCCGCGACCGCCTCCGGGGCCATCTGTGCGTGGACCGAAGGGGAGAGCATCAAGACCGCAAGACACGCGGCACCGATAACGAAACGAGACCTCACCAGCTTACCTCCCCACGCTGCTTTCGGGTTCGCTTCTTCTGCGGCCTTCGCGATGAACCGCAGCTTAGGCTGGGGGTTTGCATCCGCTGCACGGGGCGAAGCATGGCTGCGGTGCGGGTGAGGCGCGTCGGCATTTTCCTACTCGGCCCTGCGCTGCCATGGTGCGACCATGTGGCCTGGCTCGCCTCTTTCCTGCGATCGCATATACGCACCGGCTCGTGTGCGAAGGGGGCGAGTTTTTCCCTCCCTGAACACTGTGTCAGGTGTGTCAGGCGGCCCGGCGCGCTTGCGTCCGGCCAGCGAAAGCTGGCATCCTTCGCCGTGAGCGTGACATGCCCGAAAGCGATCCCGCTTTCGATGGGATGAGCGCACCGGGATGACTGGAGAGGACTTATGGCCGACAAGCAATTCGATGTCGTGATTTACGGTGCCACGGGCTATACTGGGCGGCTCGTCGCGGAGCATTTCGTGCGGCGATTTGGCGACAGGCCCGATGCTCCGAAATGGGCGATGGCGGGCCGCAATCCGGACAAGCTGGCCGAAGTGAAGGCCGAAATCGGCGCACCCGCTTCGACGCCCGCCATCGTCGCCGATGCCGCCGACAAGGTCAGCCTCGACCAGATGTGCGAACAGGCCAAGGTCGTCATCACCACGGTCGGCCCCTACCAGCTTTACGGCGAACCCCTGCTCGCCGCCTGCGCCAAGAGCGGCACGCATTATGCCGACCTGTGCGGCGAGCCGGGGTGGATGCGGCGGATGATCGACAAGTACGATGCGGATGCGAAAGCCAGCGGCGCGCGGATCAGCTTCTCCTCCGGGTTCGATTCGATCCCCTTCGATCTGGGCGTGCTGATGCTGCAGAAGGAAGCCAGGGAGCGTTTCGGCGCGCCCTGCCCCCGTGTGCGCGGGCGCGTGCGGGCGATGAAGGGCACCTTCAGCGGGGGCACCGCCGCCAGCCTGACCGAAAGCCTGAAGGCGATGGCGCGCGATCCCTCGCTCATCCCGATCATGCGCAGCCCCTTCGGCCTGACGCCGGGATTCGAGGGGCCGGACCAGCCATCGGGCATGGTCCCGCATTACGAGGAGGATCTGGGCAAGTGGGCCGCGCCTTTCGTGATGGCGGCGATCAATACCAAGAACGTCCACCGGACCAACTTCCTGCGCGGTCACCCCTATGGCGAGGATTTCCGCTACGACGAGATGGTGCTGACCAGCCCCGGCGAGGCGGGCAAGGCGGCGGCCGAGGCGGCGGCGGAGATGATGAAGAACCCGTTCGGCGCGAAGCCGCCCAAGCCCGGCGAAGGGCCCACGCCCGAGGAGCGCGAGAACGGACATTACGACGTGCTGTTCATCGGCGAGATGCCCGATGGCCGCACGATCCGCTATGCGGTCAAGGGCCGCTACGATCCCGGCTATGGCTCGACCAGCCGGATGATCGGCGAGACGGGCCTTGCCCTGCTCGAAAGCGATGCAGCGGGCGGGATCGGCACGCCGGGCTCGATCCTCGGCGAAGCGCTGGTGGAGCGCTTGCGCGACCATGCCGAATTGACCTTCGAGGTGGAGGAGTGAGACTTGTCGGGAGCGTTTCGCGCTCCCGGCACATTGGATGAGGGTGGCAACGGGGAGACTTTGGAAATGGCGTTTCTAGCTTCTGTTCTCGGCCGGATGCTTCTGGCCCTGATCTTCATCATTTCGGGCATCACCAAGGTGATGAACGTCTCCCGGACGGCCGAGTTCATCGAGAGCGCGACTACATTGCCCACCAATATCGCGCTTCCGGTGGGGATATTCGAACTGGTGTTCGGGGTGTTCCTGGCGATCGGCTTCCTCACCCGGATCAGCAGCCTCCTGCTGTTTGGCTTCACGCTGGCGACGATTTTCTTCTTCCACAATCAGGTCGGCGATCCGCAGGTGCTGCAGGCCGCGCTCAAGAACCTCGCGATCGCGGGCGGATTGCTGATGGTGTTCGCCTACGGGCAGGCGCGCGGATCGGTCGACGTCTGGCGCGAGCGGGATCGGTCGCGCCGCGCGGAGATCCGCGCGGCGCGGGCCGAAGGGCGCGAAATGGGTGCCGAGGAAGCCCGCGCCGAGGCTTCCCGCGGCACCGTGGCGGAGGACTGACCTAGAAGCTCGTCCGCAGGCTGACCGAGAAATTGCGGCCCGGCAGCGGCACATAGTCGCGGGTGAAGCTGGTCGCCCGGCGGCCTTCGGTGTCGAAGATGTTCTCGACCTTCGCAAGCAGGGTCACGTTCTCGTTGCCACGCAGCGGACGCCACGCGAGTGAGGCATTGACGAAGGTGAAGGCGTCGGTCGTGCTTTCGAAGGCGGGCACATCGTCCTGCTCGCCGAAATACTCGACCTCGCCGCGCAGGTCGAAAGCCCCGGTGCTCACCGTAAGGGCGCCCGCGAGACCCAGCGGCGGGATGCGGGGAATGGGCGTGCCGTCCGCCAGTTCGGCATCGACATACTCGGCGCTGGCCTCGCCGATCACCGAGACGTCGTCGGTCTCGATCAGAGGCACGCTGACCTCGGCCTCGACGCCGAAATAGGTCGCATCCTGCTGCAGATAGACGAACAGCGGGATGGCCTCCTCGTCGTCGCCGGGAACCGGATCGCCTTCCTCGTCGACAAAGGTGCCGGTATTGTCGAGGTAGATATAGTCGTCGAACCAGCTGCCGAAGACGGTCAGGTTGACCGTCGCCGGGCCCAGGCTGCCGCGCACGAAGCCTTCAAGCCCCCAAGCGCGTTCGATACCGAGATCGACGTCGCCCACCTCGTATTGCCCGGTCGCGACATGCGCCCCGTTGGCGAACAGCTCCTCGCCCGCAGGCGCACGGCCCACGCGCGATCCGTTCACACCGATGCGAAGGCCCCCGACGTCGTAGGAGAGGCCGAGCGCGCCCGAGAGCACGTCGAAATTGCGATCGACCCCCAGTAGGTCGGACGAGGCGCTGGTGGTCTCGTAGCGGGCCGCACCTTCGAGCTGGAAATTGCCGAAGCTCAGTTCCTGCAGAGTAAAGAAGCCGAACTGCTCGGTCTCGTTGGGCGCGACGAAGGCTTCCTCACCCACCGCAGCGAAATCGCGGATGTAGAACTGCCCGCCGAACGAACCGCGCAAGTTGCCAATGGGGTTCTGGACGAACTCCATGCGCCCCTCGAAGCCTTCGACGTCGAACACCGTGCCGACCTCGGAGCCCTCGAATTCGGTGTGGGTATAGTCGCTGTAGCCCACACGGGTAAGCAGACGATCGAGGAAGCCCGACCCGAGCGCGATGTCTCCGCTGAAGTCGGCGCGGAACTGCTCGAGGCCGATCGAAACGCCTTCTTCCTCTTCTTCTTCCCCGCCGCCGCCGGCTTCTTCGTGATGGTGTCCGCCCGCCGGGTTCGCCGGCACACCGTAAAGCGTGTCGTAATAGCCCGCGCCGAAGCCGAAGCGGCTTTCGCCGCGGATGAAGGAGAGGCCGCCATTGACCGAGGTCGTCTCGACGAAGGTATTGGGCACCGTGCCCTCGGCATTGGCCTGCTCGCGCAGTTCCTCGGCTTCCTCGAACTCGCCGTCGCCTTCGTGCTCGTCCGCCTCGGCGAGCAGCTCGGCTCGCAGATCGTCGGTAAGCGCGAAGCCCGGGACAGAGACGTCGCCGGCATCGAGATAGCTTCCGTCGATATGGAACACGAAGCCGCCACCCAGCGGCGCGGTTGCCGAGCCGCCGATGCGATATTCGTCGTTGACCGAATCATAGCTGGCGAGCGTGTCGAGATGGATCGGTTCATCCGGAATGCTGCGCGGAATGCGCTTGTCGATCACGTTGACCGCACCCCCGATCGCCTGGCTGCCGTAGAGCAGCACGGCCGGGCCGCGGAGCACCTCGATCCGCTCGACCGTCAGCGGATCGATGCTAACCGCATGGTCGTCCGAGGTGTTGGACGCATCGAGCGTCCCCACGCCATCGGTCAGCACGCGGATCCGCTCCCCGCCGAAGCCGCGCAGGATCGGGCGCGACGCGCCGGCGGTGAAGCCGGTGCCGGAAACGCCGGGCAGGTCCTCCAGGATTTCGCCCACCTGACCATCGAGCGAGCGCTGCAGTTCCAGCCCTTCAACCACGGAGGTGCCCGCCAGAACGTCCAACTGCCGGATACCTTCGCCCGCGCTGACGATGATATCGACCTGCGAATTGGCCCGGTTGTGGAAGTCGTCGTCGTACTCCTCGCCCTCCGGCTCGCCGGTCTCCGGCGCGGGCTGGGTCTGCTGAGCATGGGCGATCTGGGGGACCATGGCCACGGCGAGGGCCAGTAGCGGCAGGCGGGCGAAGCGGGGGTTCTTCATGAGGCTGCGATTCCGATAAGGTTACAATATATCATTTGCCGCTAACATCGAAGGCGAGCCTGCGCAACAGCAATCTCATACGTCCAACGACCGCGATCGGTCGTTGGTCGGAAATGATACTGGTTTCGGAAAAACTGGAGCGGGCGAGGCGATTCGAACGCCCGACCCCAACCTTGGCAAGGTTGTGCTCTACCCCTGAGCTACGCCCGCTCACATGGCGTTTCCGGCGTGGCTCGAAGCACTCGGCCGGAACGGGAAGCGGGCAAGTAGCAATGCGAGTGCGCCTCCGCAAGCGCAAAATCGCGTGGCGATCTGCACCCTTCACATCCACACCCAAACGCCCACATTGGGGCCACTCGCAATTGCATCACAAGGGGATACGCACTTGGCCAGCATGGGGCTCAATCTCGAGGAACAGAAAGCCGTCGACCGCTTCCGCCAGGAGGTCGTCGAGCCTTCGATGTCGAAGCTGGTGGTGCTCGATTTCTGGGCCGAATGGTGCGGGCCGTGCAAGGCGCTGGCGCCGATGCTGGAAAAGGTCACCGCCGAATATGCCGACAAGGGCGTGGTTCTGAAGAAGCTCAATGTCGACGAAGAGCAATTCATCGCGAGCCAGTTCCAGGTCCAGTCGATCCCCACGGTCTATGCCATGTTCCAGGGCCGCCCCGTCGCCGACCTCACCAGCGCGCGTAGCGAAAGCCAGCTCAAGCAGGCGCTCGACCAGATCCTCGCCCAGCTTCCCGTCGGCGAAGGGGGTGAGAACGGGCAGCAGGGGCAGGACGTCGCGCAGTTCATCGAGATGGCCGAAAATGTGCTGGCCGAGGGCGATGCGGAGCGCGCGGTCGGCATCTTCGCGCAGGTGGTCGACATGGCGCCCGATAATGCCGCCGCCCATGCCGGGCTGGTCCGCGCGCTCGTCGCGATGGACAAGGTCGCCGAGGCGCGCGAGCATCTCGACAGTCTCGATCCCACGCTCGCCGAAACGCCCGAAATCCAGCAGGCGCGCTCCGCGATCGACCTCGCCGGCGACAAGGTCGACGAGGGCGAGCTCGCCGCGCTGAAGGACAAGGCGCAGGGCGGCGACATGGACGCACGCTACGCCTATGCCGAAGCCGCCTTCGCCGCAGGCCAGCGCGATGCGGCGGCGGACGAGCTGCTCGCCATGGTCGAGGAAGACCGCGAGTGGAACGAAGGTGCCGCGCGCACCAAGCTGCTCCAGATTTTCGAGGCGGTCGGCCTCGAAGACCCGTGGGTGGTCGCCACCCGCCGCCGCCTGTCGAAGATCCTGTTCGGATAAGCGCGATGCGCCTTTCGATATTCCCGCTGACAGGCGCGATCCTGTTCCCCGGCCTGCAATTGCCGCTGCACATGTTCGAGCCGCGCTACCGCGCGCTGGTCGGCGATGCGCTGGCACGCGACCGGCGGATCGCGATGATCCAGCCCAAGCAGGCGCGAGAGGGCGCGCCGCTCTACGATGTCGGCTGCGTGGGCAAGATCGCGGAGGTCGAGGCGCTGGACGACGGGCGCTACAACCTCGTCCTCGACGGAGAGAGCCGCTTTCGCATGACGCGCGAGCTCGACGTCACCACGCCCTTCCGGCAGATCGAGGGCGAGCTGATCGTCGAGGATGGCGACGAGGTGCTGAGCGGTATCGAGCGCGCCGGGTTCGAGCGCGAGGCACGCCGCTTCGCCGACGCGCAGGGCTACAGCGTGGACTGGGACGCGGTCGCCCAGCTCGACGACCAGTCACTCATCAACGGCGTCAGCCAGATCGCGCCCTTCGACGGCGCCTCCAAGCAGGCCCTGCTCGAAGCGCCCGATCTTGCCGCGCGCTGCGAACTGCTGATCCAGCTGATGTACTTCTTCGGCCGCCAGAGCGGGACCGACGACCGGGTGACCTTGCAGTAGGTTTCCGGGTTCAGGCCGCCGGCTGCCGCTAAGCCAAAAGAGTCCCGCGCAGCCCGTCGATCACGAATTGCGAGGCCAGCGCGGCGAGCACCACGCCCAGCAGCCGCGTGATCGCGGCCTCGACCTTGGTCCCGACCAGGTTCATCAGCGGGCGCGCCGCGATCAGCGCCAGCATGGTCAGCAGCAGAACGAACCCGGCGGCGGCGAACACCACCGCGCTTTCCTCGATCCCCGTGGCCTGGTTCATCAGCAGCATGATCGCCGCGATCGCGCCCGGCCCGGCCATCATGGGCATCGCCATGGGGAAGACCGACACGTCCTCTATCTCGGGGTTGGCGCTGATCTTCTCCGCGCGTTCCTCGCGCCGTTCGGTCCGCTTCTCGAACACCATGTCGATCGCGATCATGAACAGCATGATCCCGCCCGCGATGCGGAAGCTGTCGAGCTCGATGCCGAGCGCGCCGAGCAGTTGTTCGCCGAACAGGCCGAACACCAGCAGGATCAGGCCCGAGATCAGCGTCGCCCGGACCGCCATGGACACGGTCTGCGCGCGGGTCGCCTCGCGGGTGAGCCCGGCATAGATCGGTGCGCACCCCGGCGGGTCGACCACCACGAAGAACGTCACGAAGGCAGAGAAGAAGAGTTCGAGCATTGGGCCTTATACGGGGTCTTGGCGCTGCGCAGGTGCCGGTGAGATTTCAGTCTTCGGAGGCGTTGAGACGACGATTGACGATAAGCTGCCAATCGCCCTCCTTCCAATAGCTCGCACGCACAGCCTTGCGACCATCGGGGAAGTGGAACCACTCCCACAGAAGCGTCTTGTCGGGCGATAGGAAAGACTTGGATTCCGTCCGGGGCATCACTGTCCTAACCGGCGCCGGGATCGTCTCCCCCGCCTTCGGGCAATCGGCCACGAGGCCCTGTACGGCATCATAGGCGGTCACCACGATGGCATCTTCGTCGACCTCCTCCGGTGCGGGCTGCGGATCGTCGAGCCCGCCGGCATCGTAGGACCACTCGTATTCGTCGTCGAACCCGTCGCGTTCCCACACGGTCACGAAATCGCCCACCAGCCCGTCGGGCTCGCGGAACCGCCCCGTGCTGACGGCCATGCGGCCATCGCAGCTCATCATCACCGTGCGCGGCGACCACTGGACCGCCTTTTCGGGGTCTTCCAGCGTCGCCAGCACCGGCCTGGCGGGCACCGGGCCGTTGCGCCCGTGGAGTACCGCATCGTCGGTGGCAAAGGCGCGAAACGCGGTCCACTGGCCATCCTCGCGCGCGGCGCGGGCGAATTCGATCTCGCGCGCTACCACCAGGCTCGGCTGCGCGGTATATTGCGCGGTGCTCAGCGCCCGGTCGATCTGCGTTCGCGGATAGCGCCGCTCGGAATTGCCCGCACACCCGGCGAGTATCAGTCCGGCCCCGACGAGGCAGGCGATTGGCAGCGTGTTCTTCACAGTCCCTCCGGCGGTTCGAGCCCCTCATGCGCGTGCGCGGCGACAAGCGTGTTACGCAGCAGCACCGCGATGGTCATCGGGCCGACTCCGCCCGGGACCGGGGTGATCGCCCCCGCGACGCCCTGCGCGCCTACGAAATCGACATCGCCCACAAGACGCCCCTTGGTCTCGCCCTCGGCAGGCTCGAGGCGATTGATGCCGACGTCGATCACGGTTGCGCCGGGCTTGAGCCAGTCCGCCTTGACCATTTCGGCGCGCCCCACAGCGGCGACAACGATGTCCGCCTGGCGGACGACGGCGGGCAGGTCTTTCGTGCGGCTATGGGCGATGGTGACCGTGGCGTTGGCATCCAGCAGCAACTGCGCCATCGGCTTGCCGACGATGTTGGAGCGCCCGATGACGACCGCGTTGAGACCCGACAGGTCGCCCAGCCTGTCCCTCAGCAGCATCATGCAGCCGAGCGGGGTGCAGGGCACGAAGCCTTCGCGCCCGACCATCAGCTTGCCCGCATTGGCGACGTGGAAGCCGTCGACGTCCTTCTCGGGCGTGATGGTCGCGATCACTGCCTGTTCGTCGAGGTCGCCGGGCAGCGGGAGCTGGACGAGGATTCCGTCGACCGCCGGATCGGCGTTGAGCTTTTCGACCAGCGCGATCAGATCGCCCTGCGGGGTATCGGCGGGCAGGCGATGCTCGAAGCTTTCCATCCCGGCGGCGAAGGTCGCCTTGCCCTTGGCGCCGACATACACCTGGCTTGCCGGGTCTTCGCCCACCAGCACCACGGCCAGCCCCGCCCTGCGCCCGGCCTTTTCGGCGAACGCAGCGGCGTGCTGCCCCACCTTCTCGCGCAAGCTGGCCGCGAAGGCCTTCCCGTCGATCAGTTGGGCGGTCAATAGAGGCTCGCGATGATGGAGTTCAGGATAATCCGGAAGATCTGCAACCCGATAATCAGCACCAGCGGGGAGAAGTCGATCGCGCCCGTTTGCGGCAGCATGTTGCGGATCGGCCGCAGAACCGGATCGAGCAGCGAGTTGATCGAGCGATAGATGGCGAGAACGAAATCGTTGCCCCGGCTGACCACGTTGAAGGCGAGCAGCAGGCCGATCACGAACTGCACGATAATCAGCATGATGAACACGCTCACGATCAGGTCGATGATGTCTCTGATTGCGATTAGGGCTTGCATGGTGGCCCGGTCTCCTGGCGTTTTTGCGTTGGCGTATTACAAGAGTAAGACGCCTTGATGCGAAGGCAAGGCCTTCTCTTGGGGTCGCCCTAGCCGTTTTCGGCCGCCCTGACGAGCGTACCGGCACCGCTCTCGGTGAAGAACTCGAGCAGCATCGCGTGCGGCACCCGTCCGTCGAGGATGACCGCCGCTTCGCACCCGCCGCGGGTCGCGGCGAGGCAGGTTTCGAGCTTGGGGATCATCCCGCCGGTGATGACGCCCTGCTTGCGCAGGGCCTCGATCTTGGTCTCGTCCAGCTCGCTCACCAACCGCCCCTCGCCATCGAGCACGCCTGCCACATCGGTCAGCAGCAGCAGCCGCGCCGCGCCCATGGCACCGGCGATCGCGCCCGCCATGGTGTCCGCATTGATGTTGAAGGTCTCGCCCTTGTCGCCCGCGCCGATGGGGGCGATCACCGGGATCAGCCCGCTGGCGGTCGCCATCTCGATCACGCCCGGATCGATCGTTTCGGGCTCGCCAACGAAGCCCAGATCGACCAGTTGTTCGATCGCGCTGTCCTCGACTCGCGTGTCGCGGCTGACCTTGCGCGCGCGCACCAGCCCGGCATCCTTGCCCGACAGGCCCAGCGCGCGCCCTCCGGCGGCGTGGATCGCGGCGACGATCTGCTTGTTGATCGCGCCCGAGAGGACCATCTCGGCGATCTCTACCGTCGCCTCGTCGGTCACGCGCAGGCCGTCGACGAAGCGGCTTTCGACACCGACCCGCTCCAGCATCGCGCCGATCTGCGGGCCGCCGCCATGGACCACCACCGGGTTGATACCGACCGCCTTGAGCAGCACCACATCCTGCGCGAAGCTCGCGGCGGCGGCATGGTCGCCCATCGCGTGTCCGCCGTACTTCACCACAAAGGTGCGTCCGGCATAGCGGCGCAGGAAGGGCAGCGCCTCGATCAGCACGCTGGCCTTTGCGCCGGCATCCAGCGGCGCGTCGACGGTCACCTGGGAAGTCTCGCTCATGCCCCGCGCGCTAGCGGGGGACGCGCGATTTGGGAAGGCGGGAGCGCGTGCCTTCCTGCAAGCGCCCCGCCCCTGCTACGCCTATTCGGCAGGTTCGGCCTCGGTATCGGCCTCCGCATCTTCGGGCGGGACGTTGGTCATCGGCGTATCGGGCGTGTCGACCGGCACGCCTTCGGCATCCGCGTCGCTCACGATCAGCTCGCCGCCACTCTCGTCGACCACGTCGGTTTCGTAGGTCTTCTCTTCCTCAGCCTCCGCGCAGGCGCCGAGCGACAGGGCCGCGGCGAGCGGGAGGGCGATGGTGGCAAAACGCTTGGTCATGGCAATCTCCTGACAGAACGAGTCGGCGCAAATTCGCACCGCTCGCCCCGCATGGCAAGACAGCCGGCCTATTCGGGCATCGGATCGACTTCCGGCTCGCCGCTGTCGTCCGTTTCTTCCATGCCTTCCGGCGTAACGGTGTCGATCTGGTTGACCCCGCGCACGTCTTCGAGCGCTTCGTCGGTCAGCTCCTGCTCGTCGGTCAGATCGGTTTCGAGCCGTTCTTCCTGGGTGGTGACGGCCGAATCGGGCAGGTCGGGCTCGTCGCCATCGGCATTGAGGAAGATGATGACCACAGCCACCGCCAGCAGGACGATCACGCCGACCCACAGCCACTTGCTCGAGCCCTTTGTCTGGATCACGTCATCGTCGGCCATGTGTCTTGCTCCTGTTGCTATGCGGCCCGGCAGCGCCGGGCGGTATGCCCATCCAACAAGCGGCGCGGGCGCGTTGTTCCGATTTCGCCCGCGCCCCCGCCCGCTTCCCGCTTGAGCGCGGGGCGCGCGGGTGCCACTCTCCCCCGATGACGCACCGCACATCCTGCCTCGCCGCGCTGGCCCTCTTCGCTCTGACACCGGCGCTCGCCTCCTGCACGACCGCGCCCGCCGCCGACCCGCAGGAGGCGTTCTGGGAGGCGCTTTCGAGCCATTGCGGCAATGCCTACGCGGGCGCGCTCGCCAGCGGGGACGCGCGTGACGAGGCCTTTCGCGGCGTCGACATGATCGCCAACTGGGCCGAATGCAGCGACACCCGGATCGCGATCGCCTTCCATATCGAGGACGGCGACGCGCATGGCGGGTGGAACCGCAGCCGCACCTGGATCGTGACGCGCGACAACCCGGGCGGGCCGATCACGCTCAAGCACGACCACCGCCATGCCGACGGCGAGGCGGATGCGGTGACCTTCTACGGCGGCACCACCGCCGGCCCCGGCACCGCACGCGCGCAGGACTTCCCCGTCGACGGCGAGAGCATCGCGCTGTTCGAGCGGCAGGGCCTCGACGCATCGCTGACCAATGTGTGGCGGATCGAGGTTGACCCGGCAGGCGCGCCGGACGCGACCTTCGCCTACCAGCTGACCCGCCGCAACGACCCCTCGCGCCTGTTCCGGGTGGAATTCGACGCAAGCGATCCGGTCCCCGCGCCGCCGCCCGCATGGGGCTGGGAATAGCGAGAGCGGTTCGGACGCGCGACCAAATTGTCACGCGAGCGCACCTTGACCGGAGCCTCGACCGGAGAGCGGCCTGACACACCTGACACAGTGTCATGGGGCCAAAAACCTGCCCGGATCGCGCGCCCGGCAAAAGCGTGCTGAGCAGGGCGCGAAGGGGCGGCATGCGAGCGATCTAGCAGAGCGGGCACCCTGTAGGACAGCGCGCGGGAGTTGCGCGGGACAGGGCGGGCACGGGACGCGGAACGATGTGCCTACCCGCGCGCCGCCTTGCTCCCCCCGGCCTTCGGCCTATGATGGCCTGCAGGGGACAGGGGAGACGAGCGCCATGACCGAGGATACGACGCAGGCTGCGGGCATCGCGCCCGACAGGCAGGCCGAGACGACGGGCGTAACGCTCTATCGCCCGATCATCGTGGCGATCCTCTACCTGCTCAACCTGCTGACCGGCTTCACCGTGCTGATCGGCCTGATCCTCGCCTATGTCTGGCGCAACGAGGAGACGACGAGCGAGTGGGAGGACACCCACCTCACCTACCTGATCCGCACCTTCTGGATCGGCTTCTGGCTGACGATCCTGGTGGTTGTCGCGGTGGTGGGCGGAGCAATCGCGCTGGCGGCCGCGGGTCACATGGCCGAACAGGTCGGCCCCAACGCCATGCACGAAGGCGGCCCGCCCCCGCCCGCGATGATCGCGCTGATCTTCGGCGGCATCGCGATCGGCTTCCTGCTGTTCGTGTGGTACTGCGTGCGGTGCATCCTCTCGCTCGCCAATGCGGCCAACCAGCGGCCCATGCCCAACCCGAAGACGTGGCTTTTCTGAGAGTTGGCCCTCCGCCCCGGTAGGAGCGCATTAAGGATCAGGCTTAATCCGCCCTTGAGACCTTGCCGTCCATGGGCCGGTCATGGGCGATCCCGTCTCCTTTCGCCGCCCCTCCTTCCGCTCCGCTTCGCACCGCGACCCGGGCGCGCGCCCGGCTGCGCCTTTGCGCAAGACGAAGCGCGCAGCCTGGTGGGACGCCGCACGCGGGCTCGGCCTGGTGCTGGTGGCCGCACCGCTGGCGGTGTTCACCGCCATCCTGCTGCACGACGGATTGCCCGGCCTGAGCGCCACGCCGCAGAGCGCTCAGGCGGCAGCGGAGGTGCAGCGGGTCGACAAACGGTTCGGCCCCTGCATCGGCGGCGAACGCCATACCTGCGTCGTCGATGGCGACACGATCTGGCTCAACGATGTAAAAATCCGCATCGCCGATATCGACGCGCCCGAGGTGTTCTCGCCCGACTGCCCGGCAGAACGCGAGGCGGGCCTGCGCGCCACCGCGCGGCTGACGCAGTGGCTCAACGCAGGCGCCTTCGAGGTGCTGCCCAACCCCGACGGCCGCGACGCGGACCGCTACGGCCGCAAGCTGCGCGTGCTGGCGCGGGGCGGCACGAGCGCGGTCGATGCGCTTGTGGCCGAGGGTGTTGCTACGCGGTGGGGTGGTGCTGGGCGGAGTTGGTGCTGAGCGCGTGACCTAGACAGGCCCAGTCAGCTGGTGTGACAGGCGTTACAGCAGTAATAGCAGCCATTCGATTGCGAATACGTCTTCTTGGCTTCGGTCACCGCACCGTGACAGTCAGAGTGGGTGCCAAGGTTCTTCTGATTGCTGGTCGAAGGCATATAACTGCAACCGGCAGTGGTGTTATGCACCTCGTGGTCGCCATTGGACTGAGCAGTGGTGTTTACAATGAAGTTAGGCATATCGAACTCCTATCTATCGAAGTTCGATTGAGAGCCGAATTAGCAGAATCGTCAATAAGTGGAAGTACTGGTCTAGTAGCCCCGATAGGGCTCGCAGGCGATGCCGTCGCCATCGCGGTCAAGGTTTACGCGATAACCCGGATCGCCCACGCGCATCGGAGCAGCCCCCGCCGCCCGCGCCGCGTCGCAGTTCTTGTAGAAGGCGCCAACCTCCTGCCGGATCGATTGCTCTCCCCAGCGCTGATCGAAGGCGGTCTGCGGATCGACGCTTTCCTCGCTGGCGGAGAAGGGCGGCAGACCGGCGGGCATGCCGAACTTGGCGACCGTCAGAGTTCCGATCACGCCGATTGTCACGGCACCTTCGAGCACGCGTTTCATGCGCGCGACCATGTGTCTAGGGTGGTGTGCGGAGCGTTGCGAGGAATGGTGAACTAAAGTTCCTTTACCCGCATATGAGACTGCTCAATCAAGAGGCATTCAGGTGATGGGAGTTTGGACCCCCCATCACCATGACTTAGGCTGCCATCTCCAAGCAATCATCGTTTGATGACCAATCTGCGTTAGGCTCGTCATCAAATAGATTTGCCTCGATTGCCGAAACAATCTTAAAACGGAATTCTAGAGGTTCTGGATCGAACGCCGAAGATATTTCCATTTCTTCGACAATCGCGCTTATAGCGCGAATTGCCGTCCGTACTTTCTTAACTTTGTCAAGAAGGTCCTTATCCTCCAAGGCGAGGGCATCGATATCATCGAGCATCTTAAACTGCTCTAAGAAAATCGAAACCCTTAAGCACTTTTCAGCACTCGGCGAAAGAATTTTGCTTCCAGCTTCACACCTAGAAAGGTGCTCAGGGGAAACATCAATCATTTTCGCCACATGCTTAGCGGACAGCTTCACAGCTTTTCGAACAAACTTGATTTCGCTCCCAGACAGCTTCCGAGGATTTAGTATCCTTGTAATAGCGATACACTTAATCAGTCCACGAAGGTTTGGGATGATTACCTGCTCAACCTCTCCGGTGTCTTCATCTACGAGTTGCTTTACTGAGTTTATCAGTACAACCTTAAACGGAGCACCAAGATCTTGAGCATGGTACTCTTCGACAATTTGAGGTTTCATCGCGGTGGCCATCTCCTATCTCCTAAAACTCCGACACCTCCACTACCAAAAGTGCAGGAAGGTGCGGATCATATGACAGAGCTACGCGAAGACGCGCGCCAGCCGTGGCTGTTCCGCAAATTTCGATATCCGTTGCATGGGCAGACTCCTTGAGAACTAACGTAGGTACGCCATCTTCCACGATGTCCAGAATGTCGATCTGATCATATCCATTCGCGCGAAGCCATTTCAGGGTTCCGCTTCCGAATGCCAAATCTCCATTCCAACTTGCACGGACCGCAGCGACATACTCGCGCGAAAGTTCGTCAACCTGCTCAAGTTTCGCCACGGTATCCTCCGTGTTTGATGGCAGAGAGTCCTTAAGAAAGAATTGATCTTAGGTCAAGTCACTCCGCCGCTTCGGGCTGGCTACTCCCGCCGGCATCGTCCCCGAACAGGCCCGGGCCGTCGTCGACCGCCTCTTCCTCGTTCGCGGCCTTGGCCTTGTTGCGCTTGTCGAAGGTGCTCCACACGTCCTGCCAGTTGCCCTTGGTGGCGCCCTTGGAATACTCGGTCGCGCGCTGTTCGAAGAAGTTGGCGTGCTCCCCCCCGTTCAGCAGCGGCGCGAGCCAGGGCAGCGGATGCTCGTCGACCATGTAGATCGGCTGCATGTTGAGCTGGCCCAGCCGCCAGTCCGCGATGTAGCGGATATATTTCTTGATCTCCTTCGCGGTCATGCCCGGCACCGGGCCCATCTCGAACGCGAGATCGATGAAATTGTCCTCCAGCCGCACGCTCTTCTGGCAGATATCGATGATATCCTCCTTCACCGCGCGGGTCATGCAGTCGCGCTCGCGCACGAATTCGTGGAACAGGCGGATGATGCCTTCGCAGTGGAGCGACTCGTCGCGGACCGACCAGCTGACGATCTGCCCCATGCCCTTCATCTTGTTGTAGCGCGGGAAGTTCATCAGCATCGCGAAGCTGGCGAACAGTTGCAGCCCTTCGGTGAAGGCGCCGAAAGCGGCGAGCGTGCGGGCGATATCCTCGTCCGTGTCGACCCCGAACTGCTGCAGGAAGTCGTGCTTGTCCTTCATCTCCTCGTATTCGAGGAAGGCGGAATATTCGCTTTCGGGCATGCCGATCGTGTCGAGCAGGTGGCTATAGGCCGCGATGTGGACCGTCTCCATGTTGGAGAACGCGGTCAGCATCATCTTGATCTCGGTCGGCTTGAACACGCGGCCGTACTTGTCGTGGTAGCAATCCTGCACCTCGACATCGGCCTGGGTGAAGAAGCGGAAGATCTGCGTGAGCAGGTTGCGCTCGTGCTCGGAAATCTTCTGCGCCCAGTCGCGGCAATCCTCGCCCAGCGGCACTTCCTCGGGCATCCAGTGGATCTGCTGCTGGCGCTTCCAGAAGTCGTAGGCCCACGGATATTCGAAGGGCTTGTAGGTCTTGCGGGCTTCGAGCAGCGACATTGATGCGTCTCCGGGCGGGTGTGCGTGTTCCTGGGGGCCGGTTTCGGCCGGACTAGGGAACATAAGGAATCACAGCGGTGATTCGATAGCAAGCATGGCCAATCGACGGGGGATAAGCGGCGCGATGGCGCTACCGGCTTGGGATGGGTGCGGCGATCAGAGCATCAGCAGCGCGACGATCCCGAGGATTATCGCTAAGAATATGATGTACAGGGCTATCGGAGAAAGCGTCGAACCGTTGAGGTAACCGTCCAGCCAACGGCGATACTCCTCCTCTTCCTCCAGCTCGGCAAGCTCTTCGGGCGACATCGCGTTGCGCTTTATCCGGTCCCACATCCATGCGCAGGCGGTGAGGAAGCCGACCGTGAGGAGCATGGCGGCGAACCCCCAGCCCTCGCCCAGCAAGTGCTCCAGTTCGGCGGCGAAGTTTTGCTGGAAGATGATGAGCGCGGGCAGGCCGATCACGACTATGGCGATGCGCGACACGGCGCTCGCGAGCGATTTCGGCCGATCCTCCTCGTCGTGGTCGAGCGCGAGAATGTCAGCAATGTCGTCCTTGCCCACGCTACGCGCCCTGCGGATGCGCCAGTCGCGCAGATGCCACCAGGCGCCCGGCGCCAGCGCGACGCCCAGGCCGATGATGGCGTAGAACGCGAAATGACGGATGTCATCGCCCGTGAAGGCCGCCGCGCCGACCTGAAAGACCGCCTCATGCTCCATCGCAGGGCATTATGCCGCCCGTGCCGTTACCCGTCCACCGGAACCGAAGCGTGGCCGACGAGCGACGAAATGCGGAACGAACGCAGCCGGTAGTCCGTTGGTGAAGTGTAAGGCGGGGCGACGCTAGCCCCCTGAAAAGCAAAGAAGATTGGAGCATTCTATGTTCGAGAAGATTCGCATCAAGGAACACATGGAAGTCGTCGACGCGAGCAAGCAGCATGTCGGCACGGTCGACGAAGTCGAAGACGAGCGCATCAAGCTGACCAAGTCGGACGCGGCGGACAGCCAGCACCACTTCATCGCGCTCGACGCGGTCGATTCGCTCGAGGAGAACCGTGTCGTGCTGAAGGAAGGCACGCCCCTTCCTGTGGGCCTCGGCAACAAGGCGACAACCGTATAACGGCGCGCGCCAATGATCGAAGGCCGCCCGAACGGCCTTTCGCAAGACCCCGGCCCGCCCACCGGCGCGCCGGGGTTTTTCGTTTGGGCCGCGTCTCTATCCGGGGCTCAGAACTCGGCTGCGGCCCGGTCCGCCAGCTCGCCGCGCCGCTCCCGCTCGCGCTGCTCGGCCAGTTCGCGCGCCAGACGGAAGGTTTCCTTGTAGTTCGCATCGAGAATGCGCGCGTCGAACAGGAAGCTGCGAGTATATTCGACCGGGCGGCCCGCAACATTGTTCTGGAAGCCCACCTTCACCGCCAGCCCGCGATAGCAGCCCTCGTACCCCTCGACATCGCTCGGAGCCTGGAAATAGCGGAAATTGCTGCGCATCGGCTTGCACTTGCGCGACAGCCTCTCGGGATGCCACGAACCCATCACCTCGTTGCTGCGCGTATCGTAGACCGGCGCATCGCCATACTTGTCGAGCAACGCGGACATGACGGTGGAATAGGCCGGGCGTTGGCCGCTCCGGTACTGGCTGTTGCGATAGACCGCGAGGACGCGCGGGTTTTCGCTGAAATCGAAATAGACCACGATTCGCTCGTAAGTCGGGCGGGTATTTTCGTGCGGGCGAGTGGCCTCGAGATAGCGCATGTTGCCCGCGCCGCGCGCGGTCCGACCGAGGCTGTTGCCCTGCACGGTGAACCCGTTGTTCGCCAGCGTCAGCCGCACGGCATCGACGGTCATGCCGAGCTTGAGGTCGAGGATATCCTGCGTCGGCGCGTTGTCGTAGTGCGGCGCCAGGACATCGGCGAACTGCCAGTCCGGCTCCTGCGCCCCGGCCCGGCCCAGCCCCAGCGAAGACAGGATCACCGCCACCGCGATCCCGAGCGCCCGCAAGCCTGCGTTTCGTGTCAATTTCATGCTACCCCCTTCTTCTTGCGGGGGCACCCTACCGGCTCGATCGCCCGGCGCAACAAACAGCACGAGCATCGCCACCGTCGGGGACGGGGACGTCGGCATGGCCGCGCGCCGGTCAGGCGAGCGCATTACGCAAGGATACCAAGCTTCTCCTGGGCCTGTCCCTATGACATTCTCGGCACCGGCTGGCAGCGAAGGGGAGAGGTACGGTGCCGCAGATTCAATCGCTCAAGATAAGAGAGAACGCGGACTTCGAATACGAGCTGGCGCTCGACTTCGATGACGAAGCGATCATGGAAGATCGCTTCTCCATGGTCGTGAGTGCCCGCAAGTATGCTCTGGGTGACGGCGCCGAACGCCGCGAACACCTGGGCACGATCGAGGCAAATGTCTCCATCCTGCCGATGGAAGGTGTGGCGCTCGTCGAGATCGAGGAACGCAAGTATCGCGTCGATCTCGCCAGAATAGCCCCGCCCCCGCCAGAAGCTTTCGGCGACGAAACGGCCTACCTGCGCGAGGTGATGGAGCCGCTAGGCGATCGGCTGGAAACCATCGCTTTCATCATAGAAAAGGCGGTCGAGAACTGCCCTTCACCCGACCCTTTCCTCGGCTGCATGATCAAGGGGGGATTGTCCGCCGGCATCGGCCAGGCGATCGAATGCTATAACGACCTCATCAAGGCCGAGCGTCGAGAGGCACTGGAAACGGCCGAAGACGCTGCCTGGTGGGAACGCCGCCGACTGCCCGATCGGGCGCGCCCCTCCGTGCGCAAGATGTTCCGCTGCATGCGCAGCAATGGCTTGCGCATCCTCGGAAAGGCGGCAACGCGCGCCGGGCGCTGCGCGTTGTCCCTCGGCATCTTCTGATTGCAGCCTGTTACTGGCAGGCGAGGCATTCCTCGTAATCGGTCTGCTCGCCCGCCCCCGCGGCCAGTTCGTACTTCGCGGCTTCGGAGGTGTTGTCCGCCTCCACGCCGCCGGCGAAGCCTGCGCGCTGCACGCTCTTGGAGCGCAGGTAGTAGAGCGACTTGATGCGCTTCTCCCACGCGTGGAAGTGCAGCATCATCAAGTCCCACTTGTCGACATCGGCGGGGATGAACAGGTTGAGGCTCTGCGCCTGGTCGATCATCGGCGAACGGTCGGCCGCGAATTCGAGCAGCCAGCGCTGGTCGATCTCGAAGCTGGTCTTGAAGACCGCCTTTTCCTCCGCGGTCAGGAAATCGAGATGGGCGACGCTGCCGCCGCGCTCAAGGATCGAGTTCCAGACATTGGTGGAATCCTTGCTCTTCTTCGCGAGCAGCTTTTCCAGATAGGGGTTCTTGACGATGAAGGAGCCCGAGAGCGTCTTGTGGGTGTAGATGTTCGCCGGGATCGGCTCGATGCACGCGGACGTTCCGCCGCAGATGATGCTGATCGATGCGGTCGGCGCGATCGCCATCTTGCAGGAAAAGCGCTCCATCGCGCCCATTTCCTCCGCGTCGGGGCAGGGCCCGCGCTCCTTGGCCAGCATCATGCTCGCTTCGTTGGCCTTGGCGCTGATGTGCTGGAACATCTTGATGTTCCACGCCTTCGCCATCGGCCCTTCGAGCGGCAGGTTTTTGCTCTGCAGGAAGGAGTGGAAGCCCATTACGCCCATCCCGACGCTGCGTTCGCGGCTGGCGGAATACTTGGCGCGTGCCATTTCGGGCGGGGCGCGGTCGATATAGTCCTGCAGCACGTTGTCGAGGAAGCGCATGACATCCTCGATGAACTGCTTGTCCCCGTTCCACTCGTCCCACTTTTCGAGGTTGAGCGAGCTGAGGCAGCAGACCGCCGTGCGGTCGTTACCCAAGTGGTCGCGGCCCGTGGGCAGGGTGATCTCGCTGCACAGGTTGGAGGTGGAGACCTTGAGGCCCAGATCGCGGTGATGCTTGGGCATCATCGCGTTCACCGTGTCGGAGAACACGATGTAGGGCTCGCCCGTCGCGAGCCGCGTTTCGACCAGCTTCTGGAACAGCGAGCGCGCGTCGACCGTCTTGCGGACCGAGCCGTCGCGCGGGGAGACAAGGTCGAATTCCTCGCCGGCGCGGACCTTCTCCATGAACTCGTCGGTGACGAGCACGCCGTGGTGCAGGTTCAATGCCTTGCGGTTGAAGTCGCCCGAGGGTTTGCGGATTTCGAGGAATTCCTCGATTTCCGGGTGGCTGATGTCGATATAGCAGGCCGCCGAACCGCGCCGCAGCGAGCCCTGCGAGATGGCCAGCGTCAGGCTGTCCATCACGCGCACGAAGGGGATGATCCCGCTGGTCTTGCCGTTGAGGCCGACCGGCTCGCCGATCCCGCGAACATTGCCCCAATAGGTGCCGATGCCGCCGCCCTTGGAAGCGAGCCACACATTCTCGTTCCAGGTGCCGACGATCCCGTCGAGACTGTCCTCGACCGAGTTGAGATAGCAGGAGATCGGCAGGCCGCGCGCGGTGCCGCCGTTCGACAGCACGGGGGTCGCGGGCATGAACCAGAGGTTCGAGATATAGTCGTAGAGCCGCTGGGCGTGGTCCTGATCGTCCGCATAGGCATCGGCCACGCGGGCGAACAGATCCTGGAATTCCTCGCCCGGCAGCAGGTAGCGATCCTTCAGCGTTTCCTTGCCGAATTCGGTCAGATTGGCATCGCGCGAGGCATCGGTGACGATGTCGAACCGGCGCGGGTTGACCTTCTTGCTGTCGGGCACGTCCGCCGCGCTGGCGGCGACGGCCTTGGCCACGGCTTCGGCAGCAGCGGCCTCGACCAGCGTTTCCGAGCCCTTGTCGTCCTTGTCCATCGTCACTGCCTTTGTCTCGGGCGCTTCGGTCTTCGCGGGTGTGGTCTTCGTGGGAGCCTTGGCCGCGCTCTTGCGCCGTGCCTTTGCAGGCCCCGAACTCCTGGCCTTGCTTTCGGGCTGCGCCGTTTCGTCACCCGTGATGGAGATATCGGTGTCCCCAGTGCTGAATTCCATGACTCGCCCCTAAAGCATTTCCGGGCAAGGCCGCCTTGCGCGCCCCCACCATCGCCTGATCTTCCCTGCGGAGAATCCCGGTTCGTCGCGCAAAGGCCCACGCGGAATGCTCCGCTGTCTCAAGCGTCACCCCGTTGCCCTTGCGTGCCGATTTGCCGAATTCCGGTTCCGGTCGTCATCCGCATCGCGAAGGATTGCGAACATGAATCAGGCGGCAGGTCCGCGCAAGGGGACCCGGGGGCAAAAATCGGCGAAGCGGCCCTCCGGGGAGTCTGGACGAATGGACAAAGCCGAGACCACCGGCGATTCGGCGCGGCCCGTCGGCGGCTATCAAACTGTGCAAAATTTCCTCTTGCCATTTACCATGCCGCCGATGGCGCCGAAGAGGCCCCGCCAAAGCGAAAGGGCCTCCGCACCGCAGCGCGAAGGCCCTTCCCTTTTCAAGCGTCCGGATTCGTTCGCTTGCGGGCGAACGGAAATGCTTATTCCATTTCGTCGGCGACTTCGTTGATCTCGTCGGCGCGTTCGTCGCCGATGTCGTCGATTTCCTCGGCGCGTTCGTTCAGCGCATCTTCGCGCTCGTCGGTCGCGGCTTCGTCGGCCTGCTCTTCGAGCATCTCGGCCTGATCGTCGCCGTAATCCTCGACTTCGTCGGCACGCTCCTCGAGCATGTCGCCCTGCTCTTCGACCGCGTCGTCCTGGCCACAGGCGCTCAGCGCAAGGGCGGCGGCGGGAAGAGCGGCGAAAATTGCAAGTTTCTTCATGGGAATCTGTCCTTCGTATTGCCTCCGCCACGACGGGCGGTCCATCCCACCAATGGCTGCGCGCCGTTATTCGGCCATAATTAGCATTTGTTAAGCGGTCAGCGCGGGAGCAGCACGGTGTCGCGCGCGACCGGATCGGTTTCGGGATGGTCGAGCGTGAAGTGCAGGCCCCGGCTTTCCTGCCGTTTGAGCGCGCATTGCACGATGAGGTCGGCCGCCTGGAGCAGGTTGCGCAGCTCGATCAGATCGGTGGTGACGCGGAACTGGCCGTAATAATCCTCGACCTCGGATTGCAGCAGGCGGATGCGGTTCGCCGCACGCTCCAGCCGCTTGGTCGTGCGCACGATGCCGACATAGTTCCACATGAAGCGGCGGATCTCGGTCCAGTTCTGCTTGATGACGACCTCTTCGTCCGAATCGGTCACCCGGCTGGCGTCCCACGGGCGAATCTCGGGCGGGGCGTCGAGCTCGTCCCACATCGACAATATGTCGCGCGCCGCCGCCTCGCCGAAGACGAAGCATTCGAGCAGGCTGTTGGACGCGAGCCGGTTGGCCCCGTGCAGCCCGCTTTCGGTACATTCGCCCGCCGCCCACAGGCCCGGCATGTCGGTGCGCGCATAGAGGTCCACCAGCACCCCGCCGCAGGTATAATGCTGCGCGGGCACGACCGGGATCGGCTCCTTCGTCATGTCGATCCCGAGGCCGAGCAGCTTTTCGTGGATCGTCGGGAAATGCTCCTTCACGAACTCGGGCGGCTGGTGGCTGATGTCGAGATGGACATAGTCGAGCCCGAAGCGCTTGATCTCCGCATCGATCGCGCGCGCCACGATGTCGCGCGGAGCCAGTTCCAGCCGTTCCGGATCGTATTGTTCCATGAAACGAGCGCCTGTGCGCGGGTTGATCAGCCGACCGCCCTCGCCCCGCACCGCCTCGGTAATCAGGAAGTTCTTGACCTCGAGGTTGTAGAGGCAGGTCGGGTGGAACTGCATCATCTCCATGTTGGAGACGCGCGCGCCCGCACGCCATGCCATCGCGATGCCGTCGCCGGTCGCCCCGCGCGGCGCGGTGGAGAAGAGGTAGCAGCGCCCCGCCCCCCCCGCGGCCAGCACCGTCGCGCGCGCGACATGGGCTTCGACCTCGCCGGTCTCCTCGTTGAGCGCATAGGCGCCCCAGATCTGGCCCGCGCCCGAATAGCGCATTTCATGCCGTCCGGTGATGAGATCGATGCAGGACCGGCCGGGCAGCAGGGTGATATTGGGATTGGCCTCGGCCGCCTTGAGCAGCGCCTCCTGCACCGCCCAGCCAGTCGCGTCGTTCACATGGACGATCCGCCGGTGCGAATGGCCGCCCTCGCGGGTGAGATGCAGCGCGCCGCTTTCCTTGTTGAAGGGCACGCCCAGCTCGATCAGCCGGTCGATCGCATGCGGCGCGCGCTCGATCACGAACTCGACCGTGTCGAGATCGTTCAGCCCGGCGCCGGCGACCATCGTGTCGCGAACATGGTTCTCGAAGGTGTCGCCCGCATCGAGCACGGCGGCGATCCCGCCCTGCGCCCAGGCCGTGCTGCCGCCGGTGAGCGTGCCCTTGGCGAGCACCAGCACGCGCTTCTCCTCGGCCAGCGCCAGTGCCGCGGTGAGCCCGGCCGCGCCGGAGCCGATGATGAGCACGTCGTGCGGCTGGACGTCTTGCTGCGTCGTTGTCATGCGCCGCTTCAACACACCCTGGCAATCATGCGCAAGGGGATTGCGCGGGGGCGGGCGGGCCGGGCCCGATCCGCCCCCTCCCCATCCCCACACCAAACCAATGTCAGTTTCCGGACCTTTCGCGCGCACCACGGGTTGCGTGCCCATGGCGACACTCGAACAGACCTCCCCCGACCGATTGCACGACGATTTTCTTGGTTTCCTGCGCGACGGCAGCTTTCCCTGCGTCGGTGCGAAATCGGCCGCCGCGACCGGCGGCATCGAAATCGTGCCTGCGCGCCGGATCGACAGTGCGTGGAACGACCTCAAGATCCACGATGCCCTGCTCGAATGGGCATGGCGCTATCGCGACGATGACGATGACGGCTTTCGCAGTCTCGTGGTAATCTTCGAGGGGCCTTGCGACCTCTCCGAAGCGGAATTCGAGGACGCGATGTGGGCCCGCATCCAGTCGCTCGCCGACAAGGATGCATGGCGCGGCCAGAGTTACGATCCGCGGGTCAGCGCCGATGCCGCCGACCCCAAGTTCTCGCTCAGCTTCGGCGGGGAGGCGTTCTTCGTCGTCGGGCTGCACCCCAATGCCTCGCGCCCGGCACGCCGCTATTCCAGGCCCGCCATGGTCTTCAACCTGCACGACCAGTTCGTGCGCCTGCGCGAGCAGAACCGGTACGAACGGATGCGCGAGAAGATCATCGCGCGCGATGTCGCGCTGGCGGGCGATCCCAACCCGATGCTGTCGCGCCACGGCGAGACCAGCGAGGCACGCCAGTATAGCGGCCGGAAGGTGGACGAGGACTGGGACTGCCCCTTCAGGGATCCGCGCGCATGAGCAATATCGTCGAAATCCCGCCCCGCAGCGGCACCGCCTTTGAAATCGAGGCGGGGCAGGTGCTGACGGTGATCGACCCGCAGGGCGCGCAGGTGGCCGATCTGCTGGCCTTTTCGCGCGGCGACGTGGGCGAGGTTGTCTCCAACGGGCGCACCTTCGACTATGAGGAGACGATCGCGCTGACCACCGGCAACCGCCTGTGGTCCAACCGCTCCAACCCGATGCTCGAGATCGTCGAGGATACGGCGGGTCGGCACGATTTCCTCCTGACCCCGTGCAGCCGGGCGACCTTCCGGCACTTCTATCCCGACAAGCCCGAACATCGCGGCTGCTTCGGCAACCTGGCCGAGGCGCTGGCCCCCTGGGGTGTCGGCGAAGACGATATCCCGACCGCCTTCAATGTCTTCATGAACGTGCCGGTCGACGGCGCGACGGGCAGGCTGAGCGTCGACCCGCCGACCAGCAAGCCCGGCGATCTTTTGCGGCTGCGCGCCGCGATGGACCTTGTCGTCGGTCTCACCGCCTGTTCGGCCTATGCGTCGAACGGCGGCAGCTTCAAGCCGATCCACTACCACATCGAGTGATGCGGTTTTGCGGCGCGCAGGCAACGCCCTGCCGCTTAAGGCTGGGCGCCGGCGCATCACCGGCTAAGGCTGGGAAGGCGACAGGGCTCGGGGGCGAGTAGGGTCGAAAGAAAGAAATGAAACTGGGGATTCTCGCCTGTGCATTCGGGCGCCATTCGCGCGATGCAAAGGCAGAGCGCAAGGTCCACGGCCAGCGGTTCTCGCGCTGCCGCCATTGCCACACGCCGATGGAAATCGTCGGCCACGAATGGAAACCGATCCTCGTCCACGACGCGGCGCTCAACCGTCGCAGGTTGCACTAGGCGCGGCCCCGAAAGCGAGGCCACTCTCGCTGCGACCTAGCCCGCGCCGGTCAGCCGGACGAACACGTCTTCGAGATCCGGCTCCAGCGTCGAGACATCCTCGATACCGTAGCCGTGGCTCTGGACGATGGTCAGCACCTGGCCCGCCGTGGCCTTGTCGCGATCATAGGTCACTTCGAGCGTGCGCGGGGCGGTCACTTCGGCGCGGGTGAAGAGTTCGTCCATCGGCGGCCCGGCGATGTCCTTGTCGACCTCCAGCCGGATGATCTTCTCGCGCGCCATGCCCACCAGCTCGCGGGTCGGCTTGTCGGCGATCAGTTCGCCATGGTTGATGATCGCGATCCGGTCGCACAATTCCTCGGCTTCCTCGAGGTAGTGCGTGGTCAGCACCACGGTGACGCCCTGGTCGTTCAGCTCGGTCACCAGCTCCCATAGCTGCCGCCGCAGTTCGACATCGACGCCCGCAGTCGGCTCGTCGAGCACGAGGATCGGCGGCGAATGGACCATCGCCTTGGCGATCAGCAGGCGGCGCTTCATGCCCCCCGACAGCGTGCGGGCATAGGCATCGCGCTTGTCCCACAGCCGCACCGCCTTCAACAGTTCCTCGCTGCGCCGCTCGCCCTTGGGCACACCGTAGAAGCCGCCCTGATTCTCCAGCACCTCGAACGGGGTGAAGAAGGGGTCGAACACGATTTCCTGCGGCACGATGCCGATCGAGCGCTTGGCGTTGCGGGGGTTCTTCGCGGTGTCGAAGCCCCAGATCTCCGCGCTGCCGCTGGTCCGCGTGACCAGCCCGGCGAGGATGTTGATGAGGGTGGACTTGCCTGCACCGTTCGGCCCCAGAAGGCCGAACACGCCGCCCTGCGGCACGTCGAAGCTGACGCCCTTGAGCGCCAGCTTGCCTTCCTTTTCGCCCTTGTTGGGGGCGTAGCGCTTGGTCAGATCCTTGATCGAGATGGCGGGGCGATCTTGCATGGCCCCGCCCTAGTGCGCGCGGCCCGGCATTTCCAGCCGTTTGGGCCAGCGGTTCGCGCCGGGCGTTCGGGGGCCGCCGCTCATCCCCGCTCTTGCCGCTCGGCAAGCGTGAGGATATGCGCAGGCCCCATGTCGACAATGCCGCCGCCGCCCGAAATCTCGAAGGTACTCACCCGCCGCGTCTGGTGCGACGGGGCGACCGACATCCGCAGCGGCGAGCTGTACCGCGCCGCCGCGCTCGGCCATCCGAAGGTCTATCTCGAGATCGACGAGCACGGCTATGTCGATTGCGGCTATTGCGACCGGCGATTCGTGCTCGAAGGCGGGCCTGCCGACGGCGTCGACCACAGCGAGCTGCCCGACATCTCCTCGGCCGCCGACCCGGGGCACAGATAAGGGCTCAAGGGCTCCCAATCAGGCATTGTTCAGGCAGGGCGCGCTACAAGCGGCCCGAAAGGATAATGCCATGACCCTTCGTTTCGCACTTCCCGCCATCGCCGCACTCGCCCTCGCAGCCCCCGCCGTCGCCCAGACGGAGCCTGCCGCCGAGCAGATGACCCGCGGGCAGGAACGCCTCGCCAAATTGCTCGACGGCCGCGTTGCGGGCGAACCGACCGACTGCGTGTTCAACCGCCCCTCCGCGCGCCTCTACATCATCGACGAGACCGCGCTGGTCTACGAATCGGGCGACAAGATCTACGTGAACTACACGAGGAACCCCGAAAGCCTGGACGACGGCGACTATCTGGTGCTGCGCAATCCGGGCCCGAACCTGTGCCGGACCACGCAGATCACCACCCGCGATCGCGCCGGAAATTTCTTCAGCGGGGTCGTCTTCCTCGACGAGTTCATCCCCTACGAGCGCGTGCGCGAGGAGGGCTAGTCGCTCCGCGCCCCGCCGACCGCCACCGGGCGGCGGGAGCCGATCGCACCGCTCAATCATTGTTCAGACGCAGTGTGGCAGTTCCACACCTCGAAAGGACAACGCCATGACATTCCGATTTGTCGCCCTGGCGCTCGCCGGGCTCACCCTCGCCACTCCCGCCGTCGCCCAGGAGACCTCGGGCGAAGCCAAGCTCGCCAGGATGCTCGAAGGCCGCGTCGCGGGCGATCCGCAAGGCTGCATCCGCTCCTTCCCGGTGCGCGATTTCACCGTGATCGACGGAACCGCGCTGGTCTACGAAAGCGGCACCACGCTCTACGTGAACTACACGCGCGATCCCGAAAGACTCGATTCGGACGATGTGCTGGTCGTCAACCAGAGCGGGCCGAACTTCTGCGACACTGACGTCGTGACGACGCAGGATCGCAGCGGCGGTTTCTACACCGGCAACATCTTCCTGACCGAGTTCATCCCCTACAAGAAGGTCGACGAAGCAGACTGATCGGGTGGCCGCGCCCCGTCGCCCGTGGATGGCCGGGCTGCACCATTTCTGGTTCGCGACGCTCGGCCCCGGCGACTGGTATGCGTCCAGCGAGGCCATCGACAGCGAGCTGCGCCACCGGTTCTTGCGCGAATGGCATGGGTTGCGGCATCGCAGCGCGCCCGAGTTTCTCGAATCCCCACGCGGTGCGCTGGCGGCGGTGCTGCTGTTCGATCAGGTCCCGCGCAACATCTTTCGCGGCGACGCGCGCAGCTATGCCAGCGATCCGCTCGCCCGGGCGATAGCGCGCGAGGTGCTGCGGCGTGGCTGGCATCGCGCGCTCGGCCCGGAGGAACGCCAGTTCCTCTACATGCCCTTCATGCATAGCGAGCATATCCTCGACCAGCGGCTGAGCCTCGCGCTGTTCGCCCGGCTGGGCCGCTCGCTGTCCTTCGCCCGCAGCCACCATGCGATGATCGCACGGTTCGGGCGCTTTCCCCACCGCAACGACGTGCTCGGACGCGAGACGAGCGAGGCGGAAGCACGCGCCATCGCCGCAGGCCACGCGTGGTAGCGCGCGAAGGGGGCTCAGGCGTCCCCCTCGCCCAGGTTGACGAAGAACTGACCCAGCGCCCCCACCAGCATCGCCCCCGCGCCGAGGATGAACAGCCACACACCGATGGTCTTCCACGGCTCGAAGGCCGGCAGGAAGAGGACGCTGCCGACAAGGAAGGCGAGGTTTCCGAACAGGCCGATCCCGCGATGGATCCAGCCATAGTCTTCGACGATCAGGCGAATGGGGTCCGACATAGGGCCTCCCGCTAGTGTCCTGCCCTCGCAAAACATGCGGGGGGCCGGAAGTTCCATGAGGGCCTGCCGGTCCGTCAGTGGGCCCGGGCGCGCCCCGTTTCGCAGAGCGCCTGCGCGGGGCACGGGTCGCACTCCGGCGCGCGGGGGCGGCAGAAGGCGCGGCCGACCTCCTTCATCAGCAGGTGATGCTCATCGTAGTCGCCTGCGCTCCATTCGGGCGGCATGGCGGGCATGATCGCATCGTAAGTGCGGGCGGTATCGGCCTTGGGAGGGACCAGCCCCATGCGTTGCAGGATGCGCCGATGGTGCGAGTCGAGCACCAGCACCGCCCGGTCGAGCGTCGAAGCATTGAGCACCCCCGCCGCGATCTTGCGCCCGACGCCGGGAAGCGCTTCGAGCCATGCCATCGCCTCGTCGGTGGGCATGTCGGCAAGGTGCGACAGATCGACCGCGCCGCGCTCTGCAATGATCGCTTGCAGACAGGCCTTGAGCCGCTCGGCGGCGATATTGGGATAGGTCTGCGATGCCAGCTCGCCCAGCAGCTCTTCGAGCGGAGCCCAGGCCACCGCCTCCCACGATCCGTATTTTTCGAGCAGCCGGTCGGTTGTGGCGTTCGAGATGTCCGAATGCGTCCGCGCCCCAATCACCCCCTGAACCAGCACCCATTCCGGCGCGCGCCATTCCGCCGCCGCGCGACTGATGTGGCCGAAGCGCTGGACAAGCAGCGGCTGGAGGCGGCGCAGCGTTTCAGTGCGCGGGTCGGGGCCGAGGGGGAGTAGCACGAGTCCGGCATAGATGCGCGTGCGGCGCACCGCAAAGCATGATAGGCTAAGGTAGAATCGCAACGTGCCCGACAACGTGCCCGACAATGTGACCGCAAGAGCCGTTCTGGAATGATCCTTACCTCCCTAGTGAATTTGGCGCTTCCACTCCTTCTGTTGGGCCTGCTGACTTTCGTACCACTAAGAGGCTTCATTCCCCTTGTCCTCCAGGCGCTCTCTATTCTGGCGGTTATCGCCACACTTGCCGTCGTGTCGATCTGGGCGGCATGGCCGTACTGGTTGCCTTACATTTACCTCGTCGCTTGCGTCGGATTGACGGCTTGGCGAATCGCCACGAGGAGCAAGCAAAACGAGGCGCGGCCTACCAGGGCAAGCTGGATCGGAGCGGCGGTCTATACATTGGTCGGTCTCTGGGCGGCGTCGATGCTTGCCCCGGCCCTTTCGGGCCGAAGCCCCGACCGGGAGGTCGCGACCGTTCAATTGGCGTGGCCGCTCGCCGAAGGCCGATATGTGATTGCCCACGGCGGAAGCCGCGAAGCAATCAATCCGCATATGAAAACGCTCGACACCGCTGTGCCCCGCTTTGCCGAGTGGCGCGGCCAATCCTATGCGGTCGACATCCTGGGATACGACCCGCGATTCTGGCGGCAGTTCGGGCGTGGCAGCGATCCGGCGGATTACCCAATCTGGGAATCGACAATCCTCTCGCCGTGCGATGGGACGGTCAAGGTGATCGAGGCCGGAGCACCCGATATGGCGGTGCCGCAGATGGACCGCAGCCGGATGGTGGGCAATGCCGTGCTCATCGATTGCGGGAGTTTCGATGTCGTTCTGGCTCACCTGAGGCAGGGATCCATCGCGGTCGAATTGGGCCAGCAGGTCTCGGTGGGAACGCGGATCGGCCTAGTCGGGAATTCGGGAAACTCTTCGGAGCCCCATTTGCATTTGCACGCTCAAAGGAGCGGAGAACCCGGAGCGCCCTTTGGCGGCACGCCATTGCAGATAGAGTTCACCAATGAATTCCCATACCGCAACCGCCTCTTCGTGGGGCGGTAGGCGCGTAACGTTCTAAAGCATCTATCGCCTTCGGTTCACTCCCACTCGATCGTCCCGGGCGGCTTCGACGTATAGTCGTACACCACCCGGTTGATCCCGCGCACCTCGTTGACGATGCGGGTCGCGACGCGGCCGAGGAAGGCGGCGTCGAAGGGGTAGACGTCGGCGGTCATCCCGTCGGTGCTGGTTACGGCGCGCAGGCCGCACACCGAATCGTAGGTGCGTCCGTCGCCCATCACGCCGACCGTCTTCACGGGCAGCAGCACCGCAAAGGCCTGCCAGATCGCGTCGTAGAGGCCCGCGTTGCGGATTTCCTCAAGGTAGATCGCGTCCGCCTTGCGCAGGATGTCGCAGCGTTCCTTGGTCACTTCGCCCGGAATACGGATCGCGAGGCCGGGTCCGGGGAACGGGTGGCGACCGACGAACATGTCGGGCAGGCCGAGTTCGCGGCCCAGATCGCGCACCTCGTCCTTGAACAGCTCGCGCAGCGGCTCGACCAGCTTCATGTTCATGCGTTCGGGCAGGCCCCCGACATTGTGGTGGCTCTTGATCGTCACCGACGGCCCGCCCGTGAAGGAAACGCTCTCGATCACGTCCGGGTAGAGCGTACCCTGCGCGAGGAAATCGGCCCCGCCGATCTTCCCGGCCTCTTCCTCGAACACGTCGATGAAGGTCTTGCCGATGAACTTGCGTTTCTTCTCGGGGTCGGTCTGGCCGGCGAGTCCCGCCATGAAGCGCTCCTCGGCGTCCACCACCACCAGCGGGATGTTGTAGTGATCGCGGAACATCGTCTCGACCTGTTCGCGCTCGCCCAGACGCAGCAGGCCGTGGTCGACGAAGACGCAGGTCAGCTGCTCACCGATCGCCTCGTGGATCAGGATCGCGGCGACCGACGAATCGACCCCGCCGCTCAGCCCGCAGATGACCTTGGCATCGCCCACCTGCTCGCGGATTTCGGCGACCTTGGTGGCGCGGTATTCGGCCATGGTCCAGTCGCCTGCCAGCCCGCAGACATGGCGCGCGAAATTGGCGAGCAGCTTCGCGCCGTCGGGCGTGTGGAACACTTCGGGGTGGAACTGCGTGCCGTAATAGCGCCGCTCGTCGTCGGCGATGAGCGCGAACGGAGCTCCGTCGCTGGTGGCGACGATTCGAAATCCGGGCGCGAATTTCGTGACCTTGTCGCCGTGGCTCATCCACACCTGATGCCGCTCGCCGACCTCCCACAGGCCTTCGAACAAGACGCAAGGCTCGGTCACGGTCAGGAAGGCGCGGCCGAATTCGCCGCCTTCGCCGGTTTCATGACCCGGCTTGACCTCGCCGCCGAGCTGGGTGGTCATCACCTGCTGGCCGTAACAGATGCCGAGGATCGGGAGCCCTGAATCGAACAGCACCTGCGGGGCGCGCGGAGACCCTTCGTCGCACACGCTGGCGGGCGAGCCCGACAGGATGATGCCCTGGGGCTTCAGGCGGTGGAACGCCTCCTCGGCCTGCGTGAAGGGCGCGATCTCCGAATAGACACCCGCCTCGCGCACGCGGCGCGCGATCAACTGGGTCACCTGACTGCCGAAATCGACGATCAGGATGGAGGGGGGAAGGCTGGAATCGGGGTTGGCTGTCTCGTCCATTCCGACCCGTTAGGCTTGCGCCCGCCGGTCTGGCAAGCTGGCAGAGGGCCGGGCCCCCGCGCAAGGCCCGGAGGCGTCCGGGCGATGCGCCCGAGAGGCCAATCCCTTGTAATATTTCGTGGCCGGTTGAGTGGCACGCATCAAACTAGATGCAAAAAACTGAACATACCTGCGAGTTTTCTCACTTTTAGAAACTGTCGCGAAATATTATTTCCGCCCTCGAGCCGGGCGGCGGGTGTCCTCTCCCCCCCCCTTAACCCGCCCCCGGCCAACTCTCTAAAAGGAAACCCCCATGCGCACCGTGACGACGCACTTCCTTGCTTTCCTCATGGCGGCTTCGATCAGCACGGTCGTTCTCACGAGCGCCGTCACCCTCTGATCGATCTCCCTGAAAGCATGGCATAAAGGCCCGCTTGCCCCACCCGGCAGGCGGGCCTTTTCCTTTGCCCGCTCGACAGGCAGGCAAAGCTCCGCGATGCTGGACGGCAGACAAGGGGAGCAGGACATGCTGAAGAATTTCCGCGCGGCAGCCCTCGCCGGGCTCGCGACGATGACCACGGGCTTGACGGCAGCAGCCCTCGCGCAAGAGCCTGAAGCAGCGAACGTGATTGCGATCGTCGCGCACCCCGACGACGAGCTGGTCTTCGCCCCCGCGCTGGCCGATGCCGCCGCCGATGGCGCGATCGTCACCATCATCTATGCGACTCGCGGCGATGCCGGGCCCGGCGTGTCGGACTTCGCGAAGGGCGAAGCACTCGCCGCCGCGCGCGAGGCGGAGGCGCGCTGCGCCTCGAGCGCGCTCGGCCTCGAAGACCCGGTCTTCCTCGATTACGGTGACGGCACGCTGCACGAACAGGCGCAGGACGAATCGCCCGACGGCAGCCCGCTCGAGCGCGAACTGCGCACGCTGATCGGGGAGTATCGCCCGGCGACCATTGTCACCTGGGGACCGGACGGGGGCTATGGCCATGCCGACCACCGGCTCGTCAGCGCCTTCGTAACCGAGATCGTGCAGACAATGGACAGCGACGATGCGCGTCCGCAGCTGCTCTATCCCGCGATTCCCGAAGGTTCGCTTCCGCCGATCCCCGAATTGCAGCGCTGGGCGACGACCGCGCCCGAGCTCATCACCGTCGACGCGGAGTACGACGCGGACGAGCTGGCCCGGGCGGGCGAGGCCGCGCAATGCCACGCGACCCAGTTCGACGCCGCGACGCGCGGCATGCTGATGCAGGTGTTCGACCAGTCTATCTGGCGCGGCGCGGTCCATTTCCGCAGGGCTCTGCCGAACCGCAAGAGCGGCGAGGAATAGCGCCCGTAGCGGATTGCAAAGGCGTCTTCCTCAGGCGCCCCCTCCGGCAAGCGATCCGAGCAGGAAGGCGAGCACCGCGCCGATGGCAGTCGCGATCCCGGCCCAGTAATCGTCTTCCTGGAAGGCCTGCGGGAACACCTCCAGCGCAAGGCTCGCAATCACCGCCCCGGCGGCAAAGCAGCGAATCGCGCCGAGCTGGGTTTCGCTCGCGCCTTCCAGCAGAAGGTTCCCTGCGATGGCCGCTGCGGAAAGCAGCGCGGCGGTCGCCGCCCACAGCAGGAAGACCTTCCCCTTGGAGCGCCCGTCCTCGCTCATTTCCTTCGCCCCGCCTGCGGCCTCGGGCAGGTTGGACAGCAGGATCGATCCGGCGAGCGCGGCGACCTCCATCGGCCCAGCGCCGATCAGCGCGACGCCCAGCGCGAGGTTTTCGGGCACGCCGTCGAGCGTGATCGCCGCGAGCAGTCCGCCGCCCGATCCGCCACCCCATTTCTCCTTCACCAGCCAGTCGGCCAGCGAGAAGACGCCCGCGCCTGCCAGCACGGCGAGCGCCGCGATCGTCAGCGATCCACGTTCGATCGAGGGTTCGATCAGTTCGCTGGTGACGGAGAGGAGCAAGGCGCCGCCCGCCAGTGCGACCAGGAACCCCTCGGTGCGCTTGCCCAGCGGCGCATACAGGCCCCAGGCCGCACCGATCAGGAGCGCGCCCGAGACCACCGCCACCACGATCAGCGTCATCATCATGGCCATGCTCCATAGGCCAGGCCCGGGACGGCACAAACCCGGGGCCGCGGGGCGGTGGAAAAGCGCCGGATTTGCGCGATCATTCGTTTGGGAATCGCGCCGTTCGTGCCTATATTCCCGTGATGGACGAAAACACGGAAAACGGCCGGAGAACCGGCGAATACGGCGCGGATTCGATCAAGGTGCTCAAGGGCCTCGACGCGGTCCGCAAGCGCCCCGGCATGTATATCGGCGATACCGACGATGGTTCGGGCCTGCACCACATGGTGTTCGAGGTGTCGGACAACGCCATCGACGAAGCGCTGGCGGGCCATTGCGATCTCGTCCTGATCGAACTCAATCCCGATGGCAGCGTCTCGGTGGAAGACAATGGCCGCGGCATTCCGGTGGACATGCACAAGGGCGAAGGCGTCTCCGCAGCCGAGGTCATCATGACCCAGCTGCACGCGGGCGGCAAATTCGAGAACACGTCCGACGACAATGCCTACAAGGTCTCGGGCGGTCTGCACGGCGTTGGCGTTTCCGTGGTCAACGCGCTGTCCGAATGGCTCGAACTGAAGATCTGGCGCGACGGCAAGGAGCACTGGATGCGCTTCGAGCACGGCAATGCCGTGAACAGTCTCGAAGTCACCGGCGATGCGCCGCCGGTCGATTCGAACGGCGACGAGAACGGCCTCAAGAAGGGCACGCGCGTTACCTTCAAGGCGAGCGAGGAGACGTTCAAGAACGTCACCGAGTTCGATTTCGAGAAGCTCGAGCACCGCTACCGCGAACTCGCCTTCCTCAACTCGGGCGTGCACATCAAGCTGCGCGACCGCCGGAGCGAGGATGTGGAAGAACACGACCTGTTCTACGAAGGCGGGATCGCGGCTTTCGTGAACTATCTCGACCGCAACAAGGACGCGCTGATCCCCGAACCCATCGCGGTCTCGGCGGAGAAGGACGGGATCGGCATCGACGTCGCTCTCGAATGGAACGATTCCTATTACGAGAACGTGCTCGCCTTCACCAACAACATCCCGCAGCGCGACGGCGGCACGCATCTCGCCGCCTTCCGCACCGCGCTGACCCGCACGCTCAACAACTACGCCGCGTCATCGGGCCTGCTCAAGAAAGAGAAGGTCTCGCTCTCGGGTGAGGACATGCGCGAAGGGCTGACCGCCATCGTCTCGGTCAAGCTGCCCGACCCCAAGTTCTCCTCGCAGACCAAGGACAAGCTGGTCTCTTCCGAAGTCCGCTCTCCGCTGGAAAGCCTGATGGGCGACAAGATGGGCGAATGGCTGGAAGAAAATCCCAACCACGCCAAGGCCATCGTGCAGAAGATCGTCGATGCCGCCGCCGCGCGCGAGGCCGCACGGCGTGCCCGCGAAATGAGCCGCAAGGGCGCGATGAGCGTCGCTTCGCTGCCGGGCAAGCTGGCCGATTGCCAGGAGCGCGATCCGAGCAAGTGCGAGCTGTTCCTGGTCGAGGGCGACTCCGCGGGCGGTTCGGCCAAGCAGGGCCGCGACCGCAAGACGCAGGCGATCCTGCCGCTGAAGGGCAAGATCCTCAATGTCGAGCGCGCGCGGTTCGACCGGATCATTTCATCGAAGGAAGTCGGCACGCTGATCCAGGCGATGGGCACCGGCATCCGCGACGATTTCAACATGGAGAAGCTGCGCTACCACAAGATCGTCATCATGACCGACGCCGACGTCGACGGCGCGCATATCCGCACGCTGCTGCTGACCTTCTTCCACCGCCAGCTGCCCGAGATCGTGAAGGCGGGGCACCTCTTCATCGCCCAGCCGCCGCTCTACAAGGTCGCGCGCGGGCGCAGCGAGGTCTACCTGAAGGACGAGCGCGCGCTCGACCGCTATCTCGTGGCCGAAGGGCTGGAGGGCCGCATCCTCGAAAGCAGCGGCGGCGACCGCGGCGGGGCGGAGCTGACCGCGCTGGTCGACCATGCCCTGCGCATGCGCAACCTCATCGCCTATGCGCCGCGCAAGTACGACGATGCGATCATCGAAGTGCTCGCGATGGCGGGCGCGTTCGATCCCGAGAACCTCGCCTCCGACGAAGCGCTGGAGCGCGCCGCCGCGCGGCTGCAGATGGGCGACCCCGAAGCGACCTGGACGGGCGCGCGCAGCGTCGATGGCGGTATCCGCCTCGACCGGCTATGGCGCGGGGTGACCGACAGCCACCTGATCGAGGAGAAATTCCTCGAAAGCGCCGAAGCGCGCAAGCTGCACAAGGTCGCGGGCGAGGAAGTCGACGCCTATGCGGCGCCCTCGCGGCTGGTGAAGCCGGGCACTTCGGGGGCCGAGGCACCGGCGGAGACCGCCGATGGCGAAGAGGAAGTCGCGCCGCCGGTGGAAGGTGCGATCACGCGTCCCACGCAGTTGCTCGCCGCAGTGCTCGCCGCGGGGCGCAAGGGCCTGTCGGTCCAGCGCTACAAGGGCCTTGGCGAGATGAATGCCGAGCAGCTGTGGGAGACCACGCTCGACCCAGACAACCGGGCGCTGCTGCAGGTGAAGATCGAGGATGCCGACGTGACCGACGAGATCTTCAGCCGGTTGATGGGCGATGTGGTCGAGACCCGGCGCGAGTTCATCCAGGACAATGCGCTGAACGTCGCAAATCTCGATATCTAGCTTTCGCTAGAGATCGGATTTGCTCGGGGGCGCTGAACGTCGCGCGCCTTGGTATTTAGGCGGCTGCGTCGGGCGTTCTGCGCCCGACCAGCAGGCCCCATCCCTGTTCTCTGGGCCGCACACCATTGACCAGCCACAGCGCCAGCGGGCTGCGGCGCAGCAGGCGGTGCACGCCGAAGGGCACGACGAAGGCTCCGAGGCAGATCGCCAGCCATGCGAGGACCGGGGGCAGCGACGCGGCAATGCACGCGATCGCGAGCCCGATCACCACCGGGTGATGGAGCAGATAGATCGTGAAAGAGGCATCGACGAGGGCGTCGATCGTCTTCGAGTCCCGGGTCACCACCCGCATCAGCAGCGCGAGGATGGTCTGCGTCAGGCAGAGCGAGGACAGCGCATCGAACGTGATGTCCAGCACAAGGCCGATTCGCGACTGATCCTCCCACAGGCCGACATGCAGCGCGAGCGCGACCAGCCCTGCGACAGCCACCACCGGATCGAACCTTGTGAAACGATCCCACAGGACGGACGATCGCTTCAGCGCAACGCCGATGGCGAAGAACGGTCCGAAGGCGGCCAGTGCGTGCAGATCGACGAAACCGGCCAGCAGGCGCAGATCGCCGGGTACAAGGTGCTCGCCAAGGAAAACCGCCAGTTCGTAGCCCGCGATCATCAGGCCAAGGGTGAGAACGCGCGGGACCGGCAGCGCATCGATCCGCTTCACGAGCGGCCATGAAGCGGCCAGCAGCAGGCTCAGCCACAGCAACGCCGGCAGGAACCACAAGTGCGAGAGCGGATCGGCGGCAGCGACCGGATCGACAAGACCCGCCGGGGCGAGGGAGAGGATGCCGGCCTGCAGCGGCACGATGGTCGCCATCCCGAATACGAGCGGCAGGCCGAGCCGCTCCACTCGCCCCGCCAGCCAGACGCCCCTCGGCCGGCGTTCGAGCAGCATGGCCGCGAAGAACCCCGCGATCAGGAAGAAGCCGGGCATGCGGAAATCGCTGAGGATCGGCGGAACGAGGACGAGAAACGGATCGCGCGATCCGCTCATCACCAGCCAGTGCCCGCCCGCGAAGGCGAGGCTGGCGTGGAAGGGAATGCCAAGCAGCATGAACAGCGCCCGGCCTGCATCGAGATGATGGAGTCGCCCCGTCATCGAGGGTGCCGGGGTGGGGGATGGCGAGCTGCGCTGCATGGACCGCCATTGCATCGCCCCGGGCGGCTTGTCGCGCGCGCATGCACGCGCGTCCCCAAACAAGACGCACGCGGGCGCAATCCTTACCGGCCCACCCTCGACACCGGCAGGCAGAGCGGGCACGGGCAGGCCCGATGGATCGCGGGACGGATCATGATGCAATCATCCTCGGCGGCGGGGCTGCCGGGCTGTTCTGCGCGGGCATCGCCGGGCAGCGCGGGCGGCGCGTGCTGGTGCTCGAGCGCGCCGAGACGGTCGGCAAGAAGATCCTGATCTCGGGCGGGGGGCGGTGCAATTTCACCAATCTCGGCACGGGGCCAGCCAACTTCCTTTCGACCAACCCGCATTTCGCCAAGTCCGCGCTTGCCCGCTACACCCCGCGCGATTTTCTGACGCTGGTCGAGCGGTACGGGATCGCGTGGCACGAAAAGACACTCGGCCAGCTGTTCTGCGATGGATCGGCCAAGCAGATCGTCGCGATGCTGCTGGTCGAATGCGAGGCGGGGGGCGTCGATATCCGCACGGGGCAGGAGATCGCCTCGGTAACGCATGGGGATGAGGGCTTTACGGTGATCGCCAATGGCGAGGTCCACCGCGCGCCCGCGCTGGTGATTGCCACCGGCGGGCCGTCGATACCGAAAATGGGCGCGACCGGAGCGGCCTACGATCTCGCGCGGCAATTCGGCCTCAAGGTGGTCGAGCCACGGCCCGCCCTGGTCCCGCTGACTTTGGGCGGGGAGGACGTGCTGTTCCGCGAGCTGTCGGGTGTCTCGACCAATGTGATCGCAACCGCCGGAAAGGCGCGCTTTCGCGAAGCCGCGCTGCTGACGCACAAGGGCCTGTCGGGCCCCGCAATCCTGCAGGCGAGCTCCTACTGGCGACACGGCGAGGTGCTGCGGATCGATTTTCTGCCCGACGCGCCGCGCGACTGGCTGGTCGAGCGCAAGGGCACGACGCCGCAGGCGACATTGGCGCAGGCGCTGCGCGACTTTCTGCCCGAAAGGTTGGCGGACACGCTGGCGGGGCGGATCGGCCTGTCGGGGCCGCTCCAAGGCCTGTCCGACAAGGCGCTGCGCAGCGCCGAAGAACGCCTGCGCGGCTGGGAGTTCCACCCCAACGGCACCGAAGGCTTCGCCAAGGCCGAGGTCACGGCGGGCGGCATCTCGACCGCCGAGCTTTCCTCGCAAACGATGGAGGCAAAGAAAGTGCCGGGCCTGTTCGCCATCGGCGAAGCGGTCGACGTGACCGGGTGGCTCGGCGGCTACAACTTCCAGTGGGCCTGGGCGAGCGGGCACGCCTGCGGGCAGGCGCTATAAGAGCGGGCACTGGAATTTTGCTCCGGGCGAGGGCATTCTCGCAAGGCGGGTCGCCTCGCAAGGGAGAGTGCCATGCTTCGCAAAGCTGTTCGCTGGGCGCTTGCGCTTGGTCTGGCGGCTGGCGTGCCCGCCACCGCGTTTGCGCAGGACACCACCTGCCGCACCGGCCTGTTCACCCACCAGGAGAGCTTCGCCCAGGCGCAGGTCACGAGCCAGCGCGCCTTCTTTTACGAGGACGCGGAAGGATGCCCGCTCAGCGGCGAATGCCGGTCCAGTTCCTACGTGATCCGGGGCGACGAAGTGGTGATCGGACGGCGCATCGGCGATTTCGTCTGCGCGTTCTATCCGAACGAGGGCGGCGGCACGGCGGGCTGGCTCAAGATCGGCTCGCTCAGCATCCATCCTCTCGACGCACCCCCGCCGCTCGCCCGCTGGCGCGGCAACTGGACCGATGACGCCAGTGCCGACGTGACGATCGCGATGAAGGATGGCCATCCGTACATCTCCGGCGAGGCCTTCTGGCCCGCGCGACCCGAGGAGAACGACTGGATTTCGATCCATATCGGCGAGGTGAACGGCGCGCTCGTCATCTCCGGCCACCGTGCAACCTACGAGGACGACAATCTTTGCGAGCTGGAGCTCACCCTGCTGGGCGACTTCCTGCTGATCGAGGACAACCGCCGATGCGGCGGCGCGAACGTGACCTTCAGCGGGGTCTATACCCGCGCGCCCTAGACGCATTGCGTTCTTGAACTTGCAACAGGACGCGCGCATCGCACGCCCCATGAACATCAAGCCCCGTCTCGCCGCGCTGCTCGCGCTTGCGCTTCCCCTGTCTCTGGGCGCCTGCGCAACCATCCCCTCGCAACCGACGGCACGCACCGCCAGCGAGCCCGTGACCATCGGTATCGTCGGGCTCAACGATTTCCACGGCAACCTCAACCCCATCACCCGCCCGGTGAAACTGGGCGACGGGCTGGAAGCCAAGGCGGGCGGCGCGGCCTATCTCGCCGCCGCGGTCGAGGCCGTGCGCGCCAGGCGAGCCAATACGATGGTCATCGCGGCGGGCGACCTGATCGGCGCGAGCCCGCTGGTCTCCTCGCTGTTCCTCGACGAGCCGACCATCGGGGCGATGAATCGCATCGGGCTCGACTTCAACGCGGTCGGCAACCACGAATTCGATCGCGGCTGGCGCGAGTTGAAGCGGGTGCAGGATGGCGGGTGCGAAAAGCTGACGCTGCGCGAGCCCTGCGCCGTCGAAGCCGATTTTGCGGGGGCCGACTTCGCGTTCCTCGCCGCAAACGTGCAGATGGCCGACGGCACCACGCTGTTTCCCGGCTACGGCATCAAGTCCTTCGATACGCCTGCGGGCGAGATCAGCATCGGCGTGATAGGCCTGACGCTGAAGGATACGCCCACGCTGGTCACCCCGAGCGGAGTCGACGGCCTGACCTTCGGCGAGGAAGCGGCGGCGATCAACGCGCTGGTTCCGGTGCTGGAGGAACAGGGCGCCGACGCCATCGTGGTCGCCATCCATCAGGGGCTCTACACCGAGGTCGGCTACAACGACAAAAGCTGCGGCGGCGTCTCGGGCCCGCTGATCGACATTCTCGGCCGGGTCGATCCGCGCGTCGACCTCGTCCTGTCGGGCCATACCCACGCCGCCTATGTGTGCGACTTCGCGCAAATCGACCCGTCGCGCACCTTCCTCGTCACCAGCGCGGGCTATGGTGGGTCGCTGCTGACCGATATCGCGCTGGAGTTCGATCCGGTTACGCACGACGTCTTGCGCGTCACCGCCGACAACGTGGTGGTGCAAAGCGCCGCGCCGGAGGATGCCAACCCCGCCTTCCCGAGCCTCACGCCGAACCGCGCACTGACCGATTACGTCGCGCGCTATGTCGACGCGGCGAGTGCGGCAGAGCAGCGCCCGGTCGGACGGATCAGCGGCAATGGTGCAGCGCCGGGCCCGGCGACCGAGGAGACGCAGCTGGGCAATTTCATCGCCGACGCGCAGTTGTTCGCCACCCGCAATCAAGGCGCGCAGATCGCCTTCATGAACAATTCGGGCATCCGCGGCGCGGGGCTGGAGCCTGCCGAGGACGGCACGATCACCTTCGGCAACATCTACGCGGTCCAGCCTTTCGGCAACACGCTGGTGACCAAGACCTTCACCGGCGCGCAGCTTCTCGCCCTGCTCGAACAGCAATTCGACGAGGAAGGCTTCGTGCAGACCTTCAGCGCGTCCGAAGGCTTCGCGCTAACCTACGACATGCGCCGCCCGATAGGATCGCGCGTCGTTTCGGCCACGCTGGACGGCGCGCCGATCGATCCGGCAGCCGATTATCGCGTGACCATGAACAGCTTTCTCGCCGCGGGCGGCGACAGCTTCACCGTGTTCGAGGACGGAACCGATGTGGTGACGGGACCGGTCGATCTCGATGCGATCGAAGAATATCTGGCGGGCAAGGGTGTGGTCGTCCTGCCTGCGACGGGGCGGATCACCGCGGTCGAGTAGGCCTATTCGCCGGACCGGGAATTCGCTCCCAACGGGCTCCGTGGATGGTGTGTTGCCGGTTCAGGTATAGACAAAACGAATCCACCACCTCAGCAAATGTGAGCGTCTCGCGCGACCGGAAGTGATCCTTGGCGCTTCCGTCGCGACGTTCGAGGATGAAGCGGTCATCCGCTCTCAGGGTCTGCATGTATTCATGCTTGCCGCATTTCAGGATCAGAATACCATCCGGCTCAAGGCCATCGAGTCCGGCATAGAGTGTTTGCTCGGACGGCGCCTGATCGTCGCGCACCCCGTCGATTTCAATTCGTGCATCGTGAACAGGAATTGCAGACAGCGATCTTGCAGTTCCGGCGTTGCGCGGCTTCGGCGTAGCTGCTCCGACCGAGCGCTCGATGAAACGTACCAGCGGGTCAGCGCTCTTTCGCTCAACGTGATTGAACCAGAGCGTTAGGGGGAGACCCAGCCCAAAGACGATCCCGACCGTGACGAACATGTGGACCGAGAACTGGCCCTCCCGATGCGCCATGTACACGACCCACGCCATGATTGGGGTCAGGAGCATGAACCAGAATGTGCCGTTCAGATCTGAACCGGCCCGGCCGGACACTTTCGAGCCAAACCCGTCGGCGCGGATGCGCGCGAAGACCATCGGACCGTACTTGTCGAAGGCACTCCGCCAGAGGCAGAGATACGGGCCGACGATCCAACCGCGTGGGCCTGTTTTCGCTGCGAACCAGGGTAACATCGCGGCCTTCAGCCGTCGTTTCGCCTCGTCGGGCGGATGCTGCGATGCAATCTCGAACCCATAGCCCAGCACAAAGACTACATCCGGAATACGCCGAAGCGCGGGCGATCCGGAATCGGCGCTTCGAGGCAGGCGGCGAAGGCGAGGCCGAGGACGTCGCGGGTCTGCACCGGGTCGATCACGCCGTCGTCCCACATCCGCGCGGTGGCGTAGTAGGGATTGCCCTCGTCCTCGTATTTCTGGCGGATGGGGGCCTTGAACTCCTCGGCCTGTTGCTCGGTCCATGAGTCGGCGTCGCGGTGGACCGTGGCGAGCACGGATGCTGCCTGTTCGCCGCCCATCACCGAGATGCGGCTGTTGGGCCAGCTGAACAGGAAGCGCGGGGAATAGGCGCGGCCCGCCATGCCGTAATTGCCCGCGCCGAAGCTGCCGCCGATCAGGATGGTGACCTTGGGCACGCTCGCGGTGGCGACTGCCGTCACCAGCTTCGCGCCATGCTTGGCGATGCCTTCCGCCTCGTACTTCCCGCCGACCATGAAGCCGGAAATGTTCTGCAGGAACAGCAGCGGGATGCGCCGCTGGCAGGCCAGCTCGATGAAATGCGCGCCCTTCACCGCGCTTTCGGAGAACAGGACGCCATTATTGGCGAGAATCGCCACCGGCATGCCCCAGATATGCGCGAAACCGCACACCAGCGTGCTGCCGTAGTCCTTCTTGAACTCGTGGAATTCGCTGCCGTCGACCAGCCGCGCGATTACCTCGTGCACGTCGTAAGGCGCGCGCACATCCTCGGGGATCAGAGCGTAGAGGTCTTCGGCGTCGAACTTGGGCGGGCGCGGCTCCTGCAAAAAGGTCTGAGTCCCAGCGGAAGCTGGGACCTCGTGCGGATAGAGGGAGGCCCCAGCTTGCGCTGGGGCTCGCAAATTGCCCAGATGGCTGACAATATCGCGCACGATGGTCAGCGCGTGCTCGTCGTTCTCCGCCAGATGGTCGACCACGCCCGATTTCTTGGCATGCAGGTCGCCGCCGCCCAGATCCTCGGCGCTGATTTCCTCGCCCGTCGCGGCCTTCACCAGCGGCGGCCCGGCGAGGAAGATCGTGCCCTGGTTGCGCACGATCACGCTCTCGTCGCTCATCGCGGGGACGTACGCCCCGCCCGCGGTGCAACTGCCCATCACGCAGGCGATCTGCGGAATGCCGAGGCTGCTCATCTGCGCCTGGTTGAAGAAGATGCGCCCGAAGTGCTCCTTGTCCGGAAAACCCTCCGCCTGATAGGGCAGGTTCGCCCCGCCGCTATCGACCAGGTAGATGCACGGCAGGCGGTTCTCCTGCGCGATTTCCTGCGCGCGCAGGTGCTTCTTGACCGTCATCGGGTAGTAGGAGCCACCTTTGACCGTCGGATCGTTGCACACGATCATCACCTGCCGCCCGCTGACGCGCCCCACTCCGCAGATCATCGAGGCGCCGTTGACATCGCCTTCGTACATCCCGTTGGCGGCGAGCTGGCCGATCTCGAGGAAGGGCGAGCCGGGGTCGAGCAACCGCTCGACCCGCTCTCGCGGAAGCAGCTTGCCGCGAGAGACATGACGCTCGCGGTGCTTCTCGCTCCCGCCCAGCGCGGCCTCGGCGACCTTTGCGCGAAGCTCGTCCGCCAGCGCCTTGTTATGATCGAAGCGCGCCTTGGCTTGCGGATCTTCACGGTCAAGCATCGAGGTGAGTACGGGTGCGGTCATGAAAACTCCTTGTGCGCGCCCTAACGCCACTGCATCTTCGCGCCAAGTTGGGAGGGGACGGAACACATGAAAATCGCAGGGTCCATTTTCGCCAGTCTGCTTGCGGCGGGCGTGTGGGCGACACCCGCCCACGCCGACATCGCCGGACGCTATGAGACCGTCGACGACGATACCCACTTTCAAATGGAGATGACCTTCGAAGTCGACGATGTGGGCAATGTGCGAATCCAGCAGGGCGGGTCACCAAGCTACTATCTCCTGCGCGACGGTGAGTTCTATCTCGTCGGCCGAGAAAACGGTGAGCCGTCCGTCATTCGTCTTTCCGATGCCATGGTGATCGCGGGCGAGACTTTCGATCGGATGGGCGCACGCGATGCCTTCGACGAGGTGCCCGAATTCGAACCGTTCAACTTTTCCGAGATGGGGCCGCAAACAGTCAGTGGGCGCACGGGCATGGCTTATGGCATCGTTTCCGACGGAAATGACGAACCCGTCTGGGCCAGCCTCGTCATCGGCGATGATCCCCGGCTGGCGCCTTTAGGCAGAGCCATGGCCGAGGCCCAGGCGTCCCAAGTGAGTGGGATGGGATCCCTGGGGACCATGTTGCAAAACCTGAGTGGGAACATGCAGGAAGTCCTCAACAAGGGCGCACCGCTGCGCTGGATGAGCATCGAGCTAACCGATGTCTCTTTTGACGAGATACCGGCAGAACGGTTTGCCTTGCCCAGCGAACCAATATCGCTTGAGGAACTGCGTGCAGCTTCCGAGCCCGCACCGCCACCGCCAACCCTGCCGCCGCGCGAGGATTGAAGGCGCCGCCGCGCCGCCCGATCTCAACGCTTCTTCACGAACTCGGCGCGCAGGACGAGGCCTTTGATGCCGGGATATTTGCAGTCGATCTCCTGTGGGTCGCCGGTCAGACGGATCGACTTGATTAGCGTGCCCTGCTTGAGCGTCTTGCCCGCGCCCTTCACGTCGAGGTCCTTGATCAGCGTCACCTGATCACCGTCGGCCAGCAGGTTGCCGACCGCGTCGCGCACTTCCACCGTGTCGGCGGCAGCCTGCTTGGCTGCCAGCTCGGAGGCGGGCATCCACTCGCCGCTTTCCTCGTCGTAGACGTAATCCTCGTCGGCGCTCATCGCGTTACACTCTTCATTGGGCCCCGATCAGTTCGCGGCCGATCAGCATGCGGCGGATCTCGTTGGTGCCCGCGCCGATGTCGAGCAGCTTGGCATCGCGCATGTAGCGTTCCACCGGCCAGTCGAGCGTGTAGCCCGCCCCGCCCAGCGCCTGCACGCTCTCTGCAGCCACGCGGAAGGCATTCTCGCTCGCGAGCAAGATCGCGCCTGCCGCATCGAAGCGCGTGGTGTGGTCCGCATCGCAGCTCCTGGCGACCGCATAGGTGTAAGCCCGCGCGGATTGCAGCGCGACATACATGTCCGCCACCTTGGCCTGCATCAGCTGGAAGGAGCCGATGGGTTTTCCGAACTGAGTACGCTCGCGCAGGTATGGGATCACCGTGTCGAGACACGCCTGCATGATGCCGAGCTGAATCCCTGCGAGCACCACGCGCTCGTAATCGAGCCCGCTCATCAACACGCCCACGCCGCCGCCGACCGGGCCCATCACGCGGTCCTCGGGAATGCGGCAATCGTCGAACACCAGCTCGCTGGTGGGCGAGCCGCGCATGCCGACCTTCTCGATCTTCTGGCCGATCGAGAAACCCTCGTCGCCCTTCTCGATCAGGAAGGCGGTGATCCCGCGCGATCCGGCCTCGCTGTCGGTCTTCGCATAGACCACCAGCGTTTCGGCCTCGGCGGCATTGGTGATCCAGAACTTGGTCCCGTTGAGCACGTAGCCGCCCCCCCGACTCTCTGGCACCGCGTCGGCCTTCAGCTTCATCGAGACCACGTCCGACCCGGCGCTGGCTTCGGACATCGCGAGCGAGCCGACATGTTCGCCGCTGATGAGCCCGGGCAGGTACTTCGCCTTCTGCTCCTCGCTGCCCCAGCGGCGGATCTGGTTGACGCACAGGTTGGAATGCGCGCCGTAGCTCAGGCCGACCGAAGCGCTCGCGCGGCTGACCTCCTCCACCGCGATGACATGTTCGAGATAGCCGAGCCCGAGCCCGCCATCGGCCTCGTCCACGGTGATGCCGTGCAGGCCCAGCTCGCCCATCTGCTGCCACAGCTCGCGCGGGAACCAGTCTTCGCGGTCGACCTTCTCCGCCAGCGGAGCAATCTGTTCGTCGGCGAAGCGGCTGACGGTCTCGCGGATCATCTCCGCACTCTCGCCCAGCTGGAAATCGAATTCGGGGGTGGCGCGCAAACCGGCCATTGGGGGGGCTCCTCTTCTTGCGGATCGCGCATAGCAACCGCGCTGGCGCTGGCAAACAGCGAGCGCTCCTGTTCGCGCGAAGCAACCCGAAGCGATTGATCCTCTTTAACAAAAATCATGCTCGCGAAGGCTTTTGTAGCCAAGCCTGCCCGGCGCCCTATATTCTAGGGCCGAAAGAGGTGGATGGACTCTTTGATCGATCTGGAGGGCCCGAGCGAAAATCGCCCGGATGCCCCGGTTCCCGGACCGGATGCGGACAGGCGCAAGCTCGAACGATTCGGTATCGATTCGCTCGAGGACGACCCCGAGCTGCGCGCGATCGCCGAGTTCGCGGCGCACTTGTGCGAAACGCCTACCGCCAGCGTCACCATCGTCGAGGACCGGCGCCAGCGCTTCCTCGCCAGGCACGGGATCGATGCGAAGGAGACCCCGCGCTCGGTCAGCTTCTGTGCCCAGGCGATGCTGGGCGAGGGGATCTTCGTCGTGCCCGATGCGACGCAGGACGCACGCTTCGCCGACAACGCGCTGGTCACCGGCCCGCCGCATGTGCGCTTCTATGCAGGCGCACCGATGGTCGCCGAGGACGGGACCGAGCTGGGCGCGCTGTGCGTGATCGACACCGAGCCGCGGCCCAGCGGGCTCACCGAGTTGCAGCAGGATGGGCTGCGCGTGCTCGCCCGCTCCGCGCTGCGGCGCTTCGTCAACGAGCGCGAGGCCCTGCGGTCGCGCGAAAGCGAGAAGGACCGCGCGCGGATGCTCTCGCTGGTGCTCGATTCGGTGCCGGGGATCGCGTGGTCGGCGGACGAAAACCTCACCTTCGATTTCTTCAATGCCCGCTGGACCGAGTTGACCGGGACCGAACCGCCGCGATCGCTCGAAGGCTGGCGCGAGCATATCCATCCCGACGATTTCGATCCGACCACCGAGAAGTTCGAGTTCGCCACCCGCAGAAAGCTCGTCTTCAGCGATGAATGGCGCCTGCGCCTGCTCGACGGTTCCTATCGCTGGGTGCTCAGCCGCGCCCTGCCGATCGAGCTGGCCGACGGCAGCTGGCGCTGGGTCGGGACCATTATCGACATCGACGATGCGCATCGCCTGTCCGAATCGCGCGATCTTCTGGCGCGCGAATTGTCGCACCGGATCAAGAACATCTTCGCCGTCGTCGCGAGCCTCATCACCCTGTCGGCCAAGCGCGACCCTGCACTGCGCTATTTCGCGCAGGAGATGACCGACAAGATCTCCGCACTGGGCCGCGCGCACGAATTCGTCGCGCCCGCCGGCATGGTGCAGGAAAATTCGCTCCACGGCCTGCTCGAACAGATTTTCGCACCCTATTCGGACGAGGATGGCCCCCGGATCAGGATTGCGGGCGAAGACCCGGCCGTCCAGGCGCGCATGGCAACACCGCTTGCGCTCGTGTTTCACGAGCTGGCGACCAATTCCGCGAAATACGGCGTCCTCTCGCGCGACGAAGGCACGGTCGACGTGACGATTACCTTCGCCGAGGACGCGATGCTCCGCATCGTCTGGCGCGAACCGGGCGTTTCGCGGCAGGAGGAGTCGAGCGAAGGTTTCGGCTCGCGCCTCCTGAGGATGAGCGTGGAAGGCCAGTTGCAGGGCAAGATAGAGCGCAACTGGACCGACGAGGGCCTGTCGGTGGTGCTCGACCTTTCGCTGCCCGTGCTTGCCGGGTAGCTTCAGGGCCAGTACCCACTAGCCGCATGGCAGCATCGCTCGCGTTCGAAGGCGTCACCAAACGCTACGAGAGCACAGAGGCACTTTCCGGCATCGACCTGGCCATCGAGCCCGGCAGCTTCGTCGCGCTGGTCGGCGCGTCGGGATCGGGCAAATCCACGCTGCTCAAGACAATCAACCGGCTGGTCGAGCCGACGCAAGGCCGCGTCCTGCTCGATGGCAAGGACGTGGCGGCGAGCGACCCGACCGCGATGCGCCGCTCCACCGGCTATGTGTTCCAGCGGATCGGCCTGTTCCCGCACATGAGCGTTGGGGAGAACATCGCCATCGGCCCGCGCCTGACGGGCGAGCGGATGGGCGAGGAACGGATCGGCGAACTGCTCACGCTGGTCGATCTCGACCCGGCGATGGCCAGCCGCCTGCCCGATGCGCTGTCGGGCGGGCAGCAACAGCGCGTCGGCGTGGCGCGGGCGCTGGCGGGCGATCCCTCGCTGCTGCTGATGGACGAACCCTTCGGCGCGCTCGACCCCGTGACCCGCGATGCGCTGGGCGTGCGGGTGCGCGAACTGCACGAAAGCCTCGACCTCACCACGATCATGGTCACGCACGACATGGCCGAGGCGCTGATCCTCGCCGACCGCGTGCTGGTGATGGATGGCGGACGGATCGTCGCCGACGAGACCCCGCAGGCTCTCGCCAACGGCAAGGGGGGCGAGGTGGCGCAAGCGCTCGTCTCGGTGCCGCGCCACCAGGCCGAACGCCTGAAGGAACTCGAAGCGTGAACGGCGTGTGGGGCGCGCTGATGGGGCTGGGCGACGTGCTCGCGCAGCACGTGATCCTCTCGGCCTGCGCGATCGGGCTGGGGATAGCGGTGGCCCTCCCGCTGGCGGTGTGGGCCAGCCGTAGCCAGGCGGTGTCGCGCGGCGCGCTCGGTTTCGCGAGCCTCGTGCAGACGATCCCCGCGCTGGCGCTGCTCGCGCTGTTCTTCCCGATCCTGCTGAGCTTGCGCGCCGTGTTCGGCGAAGGCCTGCCCACGCTGGGCTTCCTGCCAGCGCTGCTCGCGCTGTCGCTCTATGCCCTGCTGCCAATCCTGCGCAATGCGGTGACCGCGCAGACCAATCTCGACCCCGGCGTGATCGAGGCGGCGGACGGTGTCGGCATGAGCTTCTGGCAGAGGCTGCGGCTGGTCGAAGCGCCGCTTGCCGCGCCCTACATCATGGCGGGCATCCGCACGGCGGCGGTGTGGACCATCGGCGCGGCGACCCTTTCCACCACTATCGGCCAGCCGAGCCTCGGCGATCCGATCTTCGCCGGGCTGCAGACACAGAACTGGTCGCTGGTGCTGGCGGGCTGCATCGGCAGTGCGGGGCTCGCGATCATCGCCGATGCCCTGCTCGGCACGATCGAGGCAGGCTTCCGCAAGCGCGACCGGCGGCTGTGGTTGGGCGGCGCGATTGCCGTTGCCGTGGGCGTCGCGGCGGCGTTTGCCAGTCAGGTCGACTGGAGCCGCGACGACGGGCGCGAGACCATCGTGATCGGCACCAAGCAATTTTCCGAGCAGCTGATCCTCGGGCGGCTGGTGGGCGAGCAGCTGGAAGATGCTGGCTACAACGTCGAATATCGCGAAGGCCTCGGCTCGGCCGTGGTCGCGCAAGCCGTCGCCAACGGATCGATCGACATCTATTTCGACTACACCGGCACGATCTGGGCGAACCAGATGAAGCGGACCGACAATCCCGGCCGAGATGCGATGTATGAAGCCATCGTGGAGTGGGAGCGCGAGGTGCAGGGCACGAGCGTTCTCGGCAAGCTCGGGTTCGAGAATGCCTATGCCTTCGCCATGCGCGAAGACCGCGCGGCCGAGCTCGGCATCCGCAGCATCGAAGACCTCGCGCGCGCGGCGCCCCGGCTGGTTGCGGGCGGCGACCCCGAATGGTTCGAGCGGCCAGAATGGTTCGCGGTGCGCGACGCCTACGGGCTGAATTTTGCGAACCAGCGCAACTTCTCGCCCACCTTCATGTACGATGCGCTGCGATCGCAGGAGGCAGATGTCATCACCGCCTATACTTCCGACGGGCGGGTCGCGGCGGACAATCTCGTCATCCTCGAAGATCCACGCGAGGCGCTGCCGAGCTACGACACGCTCATAGTGCTCTCGCCCGAGCGGGCCGGCGACCAGCGCCTGATCGCCGCGCTCAGCCCCCTGCTGGGGAGCATCAATGTCGAGGCGATGCGCGAGGCGAATTTCTCGGTCGACCGTACCGATGGCGAGAAGAAGACCCCGCGCGAGGCCGCCCGCTGGCTCGCGGACGCGGTTGGGCTGGATTAGGGCATTGCGTGCAGGCCCGCTCCCTCGGGCCAGTCTGCACCGGCAAAAGCGGTCACCTTGAACAGCTCGCCCATCTGATCGGGCGAGACGAGCCGGTTGCGGGCCGCCTCGATCTCCTCGCCGCGCTCGGGCGCTCCCTTCGACAAGGCCGCAGCGCGCGCATCGATCCCGAGCGCGGTCAGCCATTCGCCCTGCGTCGCTGTGCCGAGCATCCGCACGCCTGCCGTCTTCCCCGCATCGGCCAGCGCGGCGAAATCGACATGCGCGGTCAGGTCGGCAGTGCCGGGATGGCCAAGCGGGTCGACCTTCTGGTGGCGGGCGACAGCCTGCAGGCTCGATCCTGTGCGCGGCTGGAGGTGCCCGTAGTCAATGACCAGCGCGACCCCGCCCTGCGCGACCAGCCGCCGGGCGATCTCGCCCATCACCGCCGCCGCCGCAGGACAGGTCTCGATAATGGTGCCAGGCGCAGCATCGGCGAAAGCGGGAGGCACCGCGCTGTCCATCACCTGATCGCCCGCGACGAAGCGGAATGCGCCATCCTCCGCTAACCCGACCATCCGCTCGCGCCAACCCTGCGCGGTGCGCACCAACTGGCGCACCGGCAGCGCGTCGAAGAACTCGTTGGCGACCAGCAGCAGCGGGCGGTCTTCGGGAAGGGTTGTCAGGTCGTCGTGGAACGCCGCGCCAGGCACTGCGTCTGCCTGGATCGCGCGCAGCGCGGGCGAGCCTTCGACGAAATGCACATCGGGCGTGCAACCGAAGCGCGCCATGCTGCGCAGCGCATCCGTGGCGAGCGTGCCGCGACCCGGCCCCGGCTCGGCGTAGAGCGGATCGGGCGGCGCACCCGCGCGGGTCCAGATATCGGCCAGCCACAGGCCCACCAGCTCGCCGAACATCTGGCTGATCTCGGGCGCGGTCGTGAAGTCGCCGCCCCCATCTTCCCTCGGCGCACCCAGCGGATCGCGCGCAGCATAGTAATGCGCGTTGCTCTCACCCATGAAGCGGGCGACGGGCAGAGCCCCGTGCGTCGCGATCAGCCGCCGGAACCGCTCGCCCAGGCTTTGGCGGTTCGTGTCGCCGGTCAGGATTCGCTCGCCGGTTCGGACCCGGAGGAAGCGGCCGGGCTGCTACCCTTCCCGCGCAATGCATAGGCGACCACGCCGAGCCCGACGAGGATCATCGGGATGCTCAGCCACTGGCCCATCGAAAGCCCGGTCGATGCGGCGAATTCGGTCAGATGCGCATCGGGCTGGCGGAAGAATTCATTGATGAAGCGCGCGGTGGCGATGCCGATGGTGAACACGCCGACCAGCAGGCCCGGCTTCCACCGCGCCCGGGTCAGCCAGAACAGCGACAGCATGATCGCCGCCATCGCCAGCCCCTCCAGCCCCGCCTGGTAGAGCTGCGAGGGGTGCCGCGCGAGCCCGGCGGGGTCGGAGGGAAACACCATCGCCCACGGCACGTCGGAGGTACGCCCCCACAGCTCGCCATTCACGAAATTGGCCAGCCGCCCGAAGAACATGCCGAAGGGCACGTTGACCGCGATATAGTCCGCCACCCGCAGCCAGTTGAGATTGGCGCGCAGACTCACGAAGAACAGCGCGATCACCACCCCGATCACACCGCCGTGGAAAGCCATTCCACCGTCCCACAGCCGCAACAGGCCCCACGGCATCCATCCCTCGTGGCTGAAGTCGAGGAACAGGTCCGGCTTGTAGAACAGCGCGTAGCCCAGCCGACCGCCGAAGATCACGCCGAGCGTGCAGTAGAACAGCAGATCGTCGGCGTGACGTTGCGTCATCGGGGCGCCGGGCGCCTTGATCATCCGGGTCAGGTGCCAATAGGCGAGGAGGATTCCGAGGATGTAGGCAAGCGAGTACCAGCGCAGGGTGAACACGCCCAGATCGATACCCGGCGTCAGGCCCAAATCTTCCCAGAAAATCGGCTGGTTCGCGGCATCCGCGAGTAGTGACAGCATTCCATCGAGCCCCTAGAGAAAGCGCCTGAACGGTCCCGTCTTGCGTCGACCGGGCTTGCATTGGCACAGCCAGGACGCAGACAAAAGGGACAATACGCGCGTCCGCCCGGGGCGCGTCACTTTGAGAGAGGACACGAATGCCGACCGAGCTCGACAAGCAACTCGATGCAATTACCGACACGCTGATTGGTCCCGGCGGGCCCGGCGAGACCGTGCCTTTCACCCGCAACGGCGTGACCATGCCGAGCTTCAAGACCGCGCCGCCCAGCCTGGCGCACTATTTCGCGCATTATTGCGCCGAGCACGGCGATACGGAATTCCTGGTCGACGATGGCTGCCGTCTAACCTTCCGCGAAGCCTACGAGGCCGCGCGCCATGTCGCGGCCGGGCTGCTCTCGCAGCACAAGCTCGTCAAGGGCGACCGGATCGGGATTGCGGCGCGCAACTCGGCCAACTGGATCATCGCCTATATGGGCATCACAATGGCGGGCGGATGCGCCGCGCTGGTCAACGGATTTTCGACCGGCGAGGAGATGGCCGATGCGATCAGCATGGTCGGGTGCCGGGTCGTGCTCGCGGATCGCAAGCGGGCCGAACGGCTGGAAGGCACCGACCATGGCGCAAAGATCCTGCCCCTGCGGCACGACTGCAACCCGTCCGAGGGGTTGAGCGAGGTCTGGGGCGATCCCTCCGTCACCCCGCTGCCCATGCCGGGGCCGGACGACTATGCCACCCTGCTCTACACCTCCGGCTCCACCGGCCGGTCCAAGGGCGCGCTGTCTGACCACCGCGCCGTGGTTCACGGCACGATGAGCTATGTCCTCCAGTCGCTGATGGCGCTCACCTACATGCAGGGCAAGGGCGAGGCACCGAGCTTGCAGCCCTGCGCGCTGGTCGCGGTTCCGCTGTTCCACGTCACCGGCGAGATTCCGGTGTTTCTCCAGAGCTTCGCGCTGGGGCGCAAGCTGGTGCTGATGAAGAAATGGGATGCGACCGAGGCGCTGCGGCTGATCGACCGCGAGAAGGTGACCTATTTCACCGGCGTGCCGCTGATGAGCTACGAGCTGGCGACCCACCCCGATCTCGACAAGTACGATACCTCCACCTGCACCTCCTTCGCTGCGGGCGGTGCCCCGCGCCCGGCCGATCACGTCGGCGCGATCAAGGATGCGTTTCCCGGCGGCTTCCCGCTGCTGGGCTATGGCCTGACCGAGACCAACGCGATCGGCTGCGGCAATTTCAACGAAAACTACCTCGCCAAGCCTGCCAGCACCGGCAAGCCGAGCCGCCCGCTGGTCGACCTCGCGATCCTCGACGAACAGGGGAGCAAGCTGCCCACCGGCGAGGTAGGCGAGGTATGCATCCGCACGGTCGCCAATTTCCTTGGCTACTGGGACAACAAGGACGCCACCAGGATGGCGTTCACCGACGACATGTATTTTCGCACGGGCGACCTCGGGCGGCTGGACGAGGACGGCTACCTGTTCATCGTCGACCGCAAGAAGGACATCATCATCCGGGGCGGCGAGAACATCAGCTGCCTTGAGGTGGAGGAAGCAATCTACGCCCATGGCGACATCGCCGAATGCTCGGTCTTCGGCCTGCCCGATGACCGCTATGGCGAAATCGTGGGCGCGGTCTATCTCGTGAAGGACGGCGCGACGCTGGACGAGAAGGAACTCGCCGACTTCCTCGAAACCAAGCTGCCGCCGTTCAAGCGTCCCGCGCGAATCTGGCAGGTCACCTCCCCCCTGCCGCGGCTCGGCACGCAGAAGATCGACCGGCGCGCCCTGCGCGACCAGTACAGGAAGGAACATACCGCGACGTGAGTGCTCCCCCCCTCGCCAACCAGCGCGCCATCATCGACCGGCGCGCCCTCGCCGCCCGGATCGGCGAGATCGAGGGGGACGGCCCAGCCTCGCGCGAGAAGGTGCTCGCCATGCTGCGAGAGGCGCTGGAAAGCGGGCGGGAGGAATTGTCGCGGCGGCTGGTCGAACACCCGGCTGCGGGCCATGCGCATTGCGGCGGGCACAGCTTCCTGCTCGATCAGCTGATCCGGCTGATCCACGACTACGCCTCGACACGGCTGGCCCCTGTGACCGAGGGCAAGCGGGCATGCGCGGTCGCGATCATGGCGGTCGGCGGCTACGGGCGCGAGGAAATGGCCCCCCATTCGGACGTCGATCTCGCCTTTCTGTGCGAGCGCCCGCAGGACGAGCGGGCCGTCCGGCTGGTCGAGGCAATTCTCTACCTGCTATGGGATCTGGGCCTGACCGTGGGCCATTCGGTCCGCGACGTGGACGACATCGTGGCCATGTCCAAGGCCGACGGCACGATCCGTACCTCGCTGCTCGAAGGGCGTTACCTGTGGGGTGACGAGGCGATCTACGAGGAGAGCAAGCGGCGCTTCTACGCCGAGGTCGTCGAAGGAACCGAACGCCAGTTCGTCACCGACAAGCTGCGCGAGCGCGACGAGCGGCACAAGCGGATGGGCGACACGCGCTACGTGGTCGAGCCCAATGTGAAGGAGGGCAAGGGGGGCCTGCGCGACCTTCAGGCGCTCTACTGGATCGGCAAGTATATCCACCGCGTGCGCGAGGCCGCCGAACTGGTCGATGCAGGCCTGTTCACCCAGGCCGAATATCGCAGCTTCCGCCGCGCCGAGGGCTTCCTGCTGGCGGTGCGCTGCCATCTGCACGAGATCACCGGACGCGCCGAGGACCGGCTGACCTTCGATCTGCAGAAGGAAGTCGCGCGGCGCATGCGTTTCGCCGACCGGCGCGGCAAGAGCGCGGTCGAGCGCTTCATGCAGTACTATTTCCTGCAGGCGAAGCGGGTCGGGTCTCTGACCGGCGTGTTCCTCAGCCAGCTGGAGGAACAATTCGCGAAGAAGCGCGCAAGGCGGGGCCTGCTGGCGGGCTTCAACAGCAAGCCGCGCACGCTGCGCGGCTATACCGTGTTCGCGGGCAAGCTCGCCGCGCCGGGCGACGAGTGGTTCCGCAAGGATCCGGTACGGCTGATCGAGATCTTCCAGATCGCCGAAAGCGAACAGCTGGAGATCGACCCGCGCACCATGCGCCAGGCCGATCGCGACAGCGGCCTCATCAACGACGAGGTGCGCGAGAACCCGCGCGCCAATGCGGCGTTCCTCGATCTTCTGTGCGGTCGCAACGACCCGGAAATGGTCCTGCGCTGGATGAACGAGGCGGGCGTCTTCGGCCGCTTCGTGCCCGATTTCGGCCGGGTCAACGCGCAGATGCAGTTCAACATGTACCACCACTACACGGTGGACGAGCACACCATCCGCGCGATCGGCTTCCTCACGCGGATCGAGCAGGGCGATCTGGCCGAGGAGCATCCGCGCGCGACCCGCGAGATTCACCGGCTCAAGAGCCGCCGTGCGCTCTATGTCGCCACCTTGCTGCACGATATCGCCAAGGGGCGCGGCGGCGACCATTCGGTGCTCGGCGCCGAAGTGGCGGAAAAGCTGTGCCCGCGCTTCGGCCTCACCGAAGAGGAGACCGCGCTGGTCGCGTGGCTGGTGCGCCAGCACCTGCTGATGAGCCACACCGCCTTCAAGCGCGACCTCTCCGACCCCAAGACGGTCGAGGATTTCGTGGCCGAGGTCCGCACGCTCGATCGGCTGCGCCAGCTCGCGATCCTCACCTCGGTCGATATTCGCGCGGTCGGCCCGGGCACCTGGAACAGCTGGAAGGGACAGCTGCTCGGCGAGCTTTACGATCTGTCGCACGAACGCCTGCGGCTCGGCCACGCGACCAGCGGCCGCAAGGAGCGCGTTCAGGCGAAGAAGGCGGCGGTGCGCGAGGAACTGGGCGACAAGGCCGATTTGATGGACCGCTTCGCGGACCTGCTGCCCGGCCCGTACTGGATCGCCGAACCGCCCGACATCGCGGCACGCAACATCGTGCAATATTCGGTCGCGCGCGAGCGGGGCGAGGCACTGTCGGTCCATTGCGAGCCCGACGAGGAACGCGGCGCCACGCTCGTCACCGTGATCGCGGCGGACCATCCGGGCATCTTCATGCGGATTGCGGGCGCCATCCATGTGGTTGGCGGGAACATTATCGACGCGCGGATTCACACCACGCGCACCGGCTACGCGGTCGACAATTTCCTGGTGCAGGATCCGCTCGGGCGGCGCTTCGGCGAAGACAACCAGCTCGAACGGATCGAGCGCAGCATTGCCGATGCGCTGGAACGCGGCGCGCAGCTCGTCCCCCGGCTTGCCCAGCGCCCCTTTCCACGCAGAGGCGCGGGTGCGTTCGACGTGCGCCCCTTCGTCTCGTTCGACAACGACGCCTCGCACCGTTTCACCGTGATCGAGGTTTCGGCGAGGGACCGCCCCGCCCTGCTCAACCGGCTGGCGCGCGCCCTGTTCGAGCATCACGCGATGATCCGGTCGGCGCATGTGACCCATTACGGAGAGCGCGCCGCGGACACTTTCTATGTGACCGACCTGACCGGCGACAAGATCGTCGACGAGACGCGGCTGGCCAATATCCGCACCGCGCTGGTCGAGGCGGCGAGCGACGAGATGCAGGCCGAGTTGGAGCCTGCCGAATAGACGCTATCCCCGCTCGCCGAACAGTGCGGAGCCGACGCGGACATGCGTTGCGCCGAGCATGATCGCCGTTTCGTAGTCCGCGCTCATCCCCATGCTCAGGCCCCAGCGATAGGGCTCCGGCTCGTGGCGTCGCGCCAGCTCGTCGAGCAGCGCGAAAAAGGGCGCGGGTTCCTTGTCGAGCGGCGGAATGCACATCAGGCCGAGCAGCGGGATATCGGCCTCGCGCGCCTGTTCGATCAAGCCGGGCAGGTCGGCAATCGCGCAGCCGCCCTTCTGGTCCTCCTCGCCCACATCGACCTGGATGAAGCATGGCACGCGCCGGTCCAGCTTGTCGTAGGCCTTGGCGAGAGCCTTGAGCAGACTCGGCCGGTCGAGCGAATGGATGACGTCGAACAGCGCCGCCGCGTCTTCCGCCTTGTTCGATTGCAGCTGGCCGATGAGGTGCAGCTCGACATCCGCGTAGCGTTCGCGCAAGGGCGGCCACTTCTCCTGCGCTTCCTGCACGCGGTTCTCGCCGTACAGGCGGTGGCCGGCCTCCAGCACCGGCTCGATCCGTTCGGCAGGGTGCGTCTTGCTGACCGCGATGAGGTTCACCTCGCTCACGTCGCGCCGGGCGATCTTGCAGGCGCGGGCGATCTTCTCTTCGACTTGGCCAAGGGCTGCTGCGCTATCCATGGCGCTGCGCTATAGCGACCCTCGCATGCCGATCCATCCCCTCCCGCACCTGTGGCTCCTGTCCGATGCGCGCAACGATTCCGTGCTGGAAGATGCACTGGCGCGCCTGCCAGAGGGCTCAGGCTTCGTCTTCCGGCACTATCATCTGGCGATGGAGGAACGACGCGAGCGCTACGAAATGCTGCGCAGCATTTGCCGCAGCAAAAACCACTGCGTCGTCGTGTCCGGCATCGCCGCACTGGCGCGCCTGTGGCATGCAGACGGGCTCTATGCCGCGCCGGGCATGCTAGCCAATGCTGCAGGATTGCTGCGCATCGCAACCGTGCACGATGCAGCGGAAATGGCGCTTGCCGAAGCCTTCGGGGCGCATGGGGCGATGGTCTCGCCGGTTTTCCCGACCCGCAGCCATCCGGAGGCGAGGCCGCTGGGCATTGCCGGTTTTCACGCGCTCGCCGGCAGCACCTCGCTGCCCGTCATCGCGCTGGGCGGGATGACGGCGGAACGCGCACGCGAACTGGGCGTGCGCAGATGGGCGGCCATCGACGGTCTGTCGTAACCGGGCGATCGGGACCGCGGCGCCCCCCAAAGTCCTTGACGCGGGAGTCCCCGAGGATTCATGATGCGTTCCAGACCCCCCGCGGAGAACCGGATATGGCAAGCAAGGCCCTCGTCCCGACCGAGACGCTCGACTGGCGCGAGGCGTTTCGCGCATCGCTCAAGCGCGCGCTCCAGATGGCGGGCGCGCTGATCCTGTTCGGCGCGCTGGTGTTCCTCGCGCTGGCGCTGCTCAGCTATACCCAGACCGACCCGAGCCCCTCGACCGCCGCTGCGCCCGACGGCCCCATCGGCAACTGGATGGGCACCGCGGGCGCATGGGCGGCGGAACGCGCGCTGTTCCTGTTCGGCTGGACGTCGCTGCTGGTCCTGCCCCTGCTCTATATCGGCGCGCGCAGCCTGTGGCGCGCCGCCAACGAGGAGCAGCGCGAGCCGACGCACACGCGCTGGTGGCGCCCGCTCGCGCTGTTGCTGCTGGCGATGGCCATGCTCGCCACGGTCATTGCGCTGAGCCTGTCGGACCTGACCATGTCGCTTCCGGCAGGGGCCGGTGGCCTCGTCGGCCTGCTCGGTGCCTCGCTGATCGAAGCAATCGCCACCCGGCTCGCCGGAGGCGCGGCGGGCTGGCTGATCCTAGCCGTCGCGCTCGGAATGCTGGCGGGGGGCGCGCTGCTGGTCGCGCGGGTCTTCGCGATCGACTGGCGCGGGCTGCTGACCCTGCCGAGCCTGCCACAGCGATTCACGCGGGAGAAGGTGGAAGCGGCCCCCGCTAGGCCCAAGGTGACGAAGCGCAGGCCCGCCAAGCCGATGACGCCGGAGGTCGAGGAGCAAGCAGCGCCCGGGGCCGAAGCCGCACCCCCCCGGCGCGCGCCGAAGATCGTCGATCCCAAGGTCGCGCCGCGCAAGGCCGATGGCCACGCGCTCGGCCGCCAGAAGGACATGTTCGCCGCCTTCGACCTGCCCTCGCTCGACCTGCTGTCGGACCGCGCCGATGCCAGCGTCGTCCCGCTCGACCGGCAGGCGCTCGAGCGCAATGCCCGCCTGCTCGAATCGGTGCTCGACGATTTCAACGTGAAGGGCGAGGTGACCGCCGTGCGCACCGGCCCGGTGGTCACGATGTACGAGCTGGAGCCCGCTCCGGGCACAAAGGCCGCGCGCGTCATCGGCCTGTCCGAAGACATCGCCCGCAACATGAGCGCGATTTCCGCGCGCGTCAGCACCGTGCCGGGCAAGACCGTGATGGGCATCGAACTGCCCAATGCCGAGCGCCAGATGGTCGGCTTCAAGGAACTGGCCGCGTGCTCCGACTTCGTCGATGCACCGGGCGACCTGCCGATCATCCTGGGCAAGGATATCGCGGGCGAGCCTGTCATCGCGGACTTGGCCGCCATGCCGCACCTGCTGGTCGCCGGGACCACCGGCAGCGGTAAATCGGTCGGCCTCAACACCATCATCCTGTCACTGCTCTACCGCTTCACGCCCGCCGAGTGCCGGCTGATCATGGTCGATCCCAAGGTGCTGGAGCTCAAGAGCTACGAGGACATCCCGCACCTCCTTTCGCCCGTCGTCACCGAGCCGGAGAAGACCATCCGCGCGCTCAAGTGGACGATCGAGGAGATGGAGCAGCGCTATCGCAAGATGAGCGAGGTGGGCGCGCGCAACATCACCGGCTTCAACGAGCGCGTCCGCGCGGCCAAGGCCAAGGGTGAGCCGCTGGGCCGCCGCGTGCAGACCGGCTACGACCCCGAAACGGGCGAGGAAATCGTCGAGGAGACCGAACTCGATTACGAAGAGCTGCCGCTAATCGTGGTCATCGTGGACGAGCTGGCCGACCTGATGGCGGTGGTGGGCAAGGACATCGAGATCCTGATCCGCCGCCTGACGCAGAAATCGCGCGCGGCGGGCATCCACCTGATCATGGCGACGCAGCGCCCGTCGGTCGACGTCATCACCGGCGTCATCAAGGCCAACCTGCCCACCCGGATCAGCTTCAAGGTGACCAGCCGGATCGACAGCCGCACCATCCTGGGCGAACAGGGCGCGGAAACGCTGCTGGGCAAGGGCGACATGCTGTTCAAGCCCAATATCGGCAACCTGACCCGCGTCCACGGCCCCTTCGTCAGCGACGAGGAAGTGGAGGCCGTGGCCGAGCACTGGCGCAAGCAAGGCTCGCCCGCCTATGTCGATGCCGTGACCGAAGAGCCCATGGATGGCGGCGGCGGCTTCGCCTTCGAGGACGAGCTGACCGCGAGCGACAACCCGGAAGAGCGCAAGTACCGGCAGGCCTGCCAGGTCGTGTTCGAGAACCAGAAGGCGAGCGGATCGTGGCTCCAGCGCCAGATGGGCGTGGGCTACAACACCGCCGCCAAGTGGATCGAGCGGATGGAGAGCGAAGGCCTGGTCGGCCCCGCCAACCACGTCGGCCGCCGCGACGTCTATCGCGACAAGGACGGCAACCCGCTCTAGCCTGCGCCGGGCGCCGGAGCGCCAGCTACGACGTGCCCGCCCCGGCCCCGACCTTGCACGCGTAGGAGGGCTTTTCCGGCGGGGGCCGGTCGATCCCGCTACGCGCCAGTGCCGCTGCAAGATCGGGGAACTGCCCGGCGTCGAATTCGCGATAGATGAGAAACTGCGCCAGCGTGAACATCGCATCGCGGCCCTCGAGCGGCGCCAGAACGGCAGCGGCTTCGCGGTCGAGGCCTGCCGTCAGCGCGGACGACCACCGCACCACCAGGGGCAGTTCCTTGTCCGCGAGCAGGCTGCGCGCCAGAGCCTGCGCCTCGCCGGTCTTGCCATCGGCGCATAGCTGCCGGATACGCGCCCCGTCGCGCACGGATCGCGGCAACTGCCCCCGGGTCATCCTCCCCAGCAGGCGACGGGCTGTATCCCGCTTGCCTGCAATCAGGAACGCCCTGTGCGCCTGGAATTGCAGCGCGGTGTAGTCCGGCGCCTCTTCCATCCCCTCCTGCGCGTATCGCAGCGCGAGGCGCGGGTTGTGGGCCATGTAATTGGTACCGATGACCGGGTAGGCACCGGCGCTTCTCGTATCCGCGACGATCTTCTCGATGGCCTTTTCGACCAGGTCGTACCGCTCGGCGATCCGCGCCTGCTCCAGCAGCGAATACCATATGTCTTCATCGCCGGGCCGCTCCTCCAGATAGTCTTCCAGATAGCGCACCGATTGCCGGTAATTGAGATCGGCCATTTCCCGGGCGGCACGATAGAGAAGCCGGTCCGTATCGCTCGGCGCGGCCGCGATGGCCGCTTCGATGTGCCCGATATAGCGTTTTCGCCGCTCGGTATCGGACGCGATATCGGCGGTGTCCGAATAGATCGTGTTGGCCGTAACCAGCTCCATATAGGCCGCTTCCCAGTGCGCGCGGGCGAACTGGGGATCGAGCCTCTGCGCCTCCGCATAAAAAGCGCGCGCTTCATCCATCAGCGCAGGATCGCTGTTGGTCACAGCACGATCGACCAGTTCGCGGCCCGCGCGCCAGGCGCGATAGGCCTCGACCGAGCGGGTGCCGATCCGCGTCATCTCGCGCAGGCGCTCGGGATCCATGACGCTGCCGATTGCGCGGGCGATGGCGAAGGCAACATCTTCCTGCAGCGCGATGATATCCTCCAGGGGCCGGTCGAAGCGTTCCGACCAGATTTCGCGCCCGGTTGCCGTATCGGTCAGGCGCGCCGTCACCCGAACGGCATCGCCTTCGGTTCTGACGCTCCCGGTCAGGATATGGCCGAAGCCCGCGTCGCGGGCGATCCTGTCCGCCTCGCCTCCCGCCTCGGCGACCTGTCGTATCACGCCCGCGCCCGCCACCTGGATGTCGGGCGTCCGGGCAAGGGTCGTCGCGATCTCCTCGTCCAGCCCGCTCGCCAGATCGCTCGCGTCTTCATCGATCGCGCGGAAGGGAAGCGCGGCGACGGACTTGTGGAGAACCTGCGATTCCTCGGTCTCGTCCCCGGCTGCCGGTCCGGCTCCGATCGTCCAGACGAGCGCAGCACCGGCCGCGAGAACCAGCACCGCCGCGAGGAGAATGCGCGCGCGCGGCTTGGGGCCAGTGCCGGTTCGATCATCCGACCGGGGCGGCGACTTTCCGGCGTCGCGCAACCCCGGATGGACGGCCCTTGCCTCCACCGCCGGGAGGAAACGGTAGCCCTTGCCGTGCTGGGTCTCGATCCAGAGCGGACTGCGCGCTGGATCGTCGAGCGCCCGGCGAAGCTCGCGGATGGCGGTGGTGAGCACCGCATCCGATACGGCCTGGCCGGGCCAGCCAACCTCGAACAGCCGTTCCTTGGAGACCAGCAGTTGTGCGTTGCGCATCAGCTCTTCGAGCAGCGCCAGCGCCTTCCCGCCGAGAACCAGCGGCCTGCCCGCCAGCCAGGCGCGCTCGTCCTGCCGGTCGAGCACCAGATCCCGACCGATAAGGAAGCGTTCGCCCGCTTGCTCGCCCAATCTGTCTTCAAGCCTCATCGCAATCGAATAGTGGGCCGATCGCGAAGATGTGTCGAGAGGTCAAATCGGTCGTCGCCCCAGACGATTTCAGAACTTCCTCATAACTCGGGGTTGTCTCTTCATGAGAGCGGACAGAGGTATAACCTGTTGTAATTTCTGGAAAACTCTGTCCTTTCGCAGGCCGGCCGGAAGCTCGCTCCCGCCTCATGAACATTCCAGAGGGTTCTCAAGCATCCTCGCCGCATGCCCGGCAGAAAGGCGCTGCTCGAACCGAACGAGCGCAGCAAACGGAGTTCCCCTCATGTACCCCTCTCCTCAACTGGGGCCCCACGTTCTCGCCGGTGGCCTCGCCATCGTGCTTTCCTTCGTGACGCTGGCGATTGCGCCCGCGGCGATGGTTCTGGCGCCCTATCATCACCCGTCCGTCGCTTCCCCCTCCTGGCCACAGGAGGGCCGGGCGACCGCCGCTGCCGGCCCGCGTGCGGAGCGCGATGCCTGCGGCCCGTCCCGCAGTCCCGCCCGTCACGAGCCCGCCGGGAATGCCCCCTGCGAGCAGGGCCGCCTCGCCCGCAACGCCGTGCCCCTGTGAGCGGAGAATCGCGAAGGGATCGCGGCAGACCCGCCGCCCCTTCGCGAGCCCGCCCCCCTCATTCTGACTTTGGAGATATTCGATGACACCCTATCACTGGATCGCCCTCGGCATGTTTGCCGTGTTCGCCGCGCTCGACATCCTGGCGCGGGCCCGCAGCTTCCCCGATGTGCGCTTCTGGCGCCTCAAGGGGCTCGCCTTCACCGCCCTCTACTTTGCCGTCGCCACCTTCGCCCCGCTGATGTGGGACGGTTTGCTGGGGCAGTACCAGCTGGTCGACGCCTCGGCCCTGCCCTTCTGGGCGCAGGTCGCGCTCGGCTTTCTGGCGCTGCAATTCGGTGTCTACTGGTGGCATCGCACGATGCACCGCTCGGACACGCTGTGGCGCATGATCCACCAGATGCACCACAGTGCGGAGCGCGTCGATATCTGGGGCGCCTTCTACTTCCACCCGCTTGACATGCTGGGATGGGCGCTGCTCGGCAGCGTGGCTCTGGTGCTGGGCATCGGCCTGACCGGAGAGGCGGCCTTCATCGTCGCGGTGATGGCGACCTTCTGTTCGATGTTCCAGCATTCGAACCTGAAGACGCCGTACTGGCTGGGCTTCATCGTGACGCGGCCGGAGAGCCATTCGGTCCATCACGAGCGCGGGATCCACGGCTACAACTACGGCGATATCCCGCTGTTCGACATGATCTTCGGCACCTTCCGCAATCCGCGCCAGTGGAGCGGGGAAGCGGGCTTCTACGAGGGTTCGTCCGCCGAAATGATCAAGCTGCTCACTTTCCGCAAGATCGCCTGACGGCCCAGGAGGAAACCATCATGTTGAAAATTATTCTTCCCCTCGCGCTTGCCACAACGGGTTTGCAGCCCGTCAGCGCGGCCTGCACGCCGGTTGCGCCGCCCTCGACGATCGGCTCTGCCGCGCAGCAATACCTCGCTTCGAGGGAGGATCGGCGTTTCATCCCCGCCCTCCCGACGACCCCGGAAGGCTGGCAGGAGGTGCAGACGCGCTCTGCACGCGCAGGCGAACGCTGGATTGCCGGGCTGGTTGGCGCGGGCGAGATCGAGGTGCAGTGGATCGATCTGGGCGGCGTGCGCAGCGCGATCGTCACCCCGGCTAACGGGACGGCGCAGGACGGGCCCATCGTCTTCAACCTCCATGGCGGCGGCTATGCCCTGAACGGAGGAAACGCATCGCTCTATAGCGCCGCCGCCTTCGCGCTCGGCCCGGGGCTGGCCAGCGTTACGGTGGATTACCGCCTGACGCCGCACGCGCCCTACCCGGCCGCGCTGGAAGACGCGGTCGCCGCCTATCGTGCCCTGCTCGAACGGCACGATGCTTCCCAGGTGGCGGTCTATGGCCTCTCGGCCGGCGGCGGGCTCGGCGCGGCCTTCCTGCTGGAAATCGAGCGGCTCGGGCTGCCGATGCCGTCCTCGGCGGTCCTCAACTCGCCTTGGGTCGATCTGACGAACGAGGGCGATACTGTCGCGCTCCTCGATTGCCACGATCCGCTGCTCGGTCGCAGCCGCGCCGTGATCGACGAACTGGGCGTGCTGTATGCGGGTAACCGGGACCTGCGCGATCCGGGCGTCTCGCCGCTCTTCGCCGACTGGACGCGAATCGATGTTCCCGTCCTGCTGATTACGGGCACCCGCGACCTGCTGATGAGCGACACGGTGCGGCTGCATCGCAAGATGTGGGACAGCGGGCTCGATGCCGACCTCATCGTCCATGAGGGAATGTGGCATGCGTTCTCGGTGGAAGGCGAATTCGACCACATGCTTGCACAGGTCGCCGCCTATGTCCGCGCCCGCGCGCAGGAGGCGCGCGGGGAATCGCTGCCCTGAGACCGGAAGATCGGGCCCTCCCCCCCGCCCCTGTCGCAGGCCACCCCCGATGCCTCTGCGACAGGGGCGCACACATAACGGATCGACCACCATGCGGCATTGGTGCTACCGGGGCCTCGAACCCCGGTGGCCGCCTTCGGGATACCTGGGCAGCCGCACGTCTTCGCAAGCGAGTGAATACCGACGTTGGCAAATTCCAACGATCCCCATGACGGACTAGAGGCCGTTTTTCTGGCGAACCGGGACACGCTCCTTCGCTTTCTCGTCGCGCGCGGGGCGGGCGCCGAGGCCGAGGATGTGCTGCAGGATGTCTGGCTGAGGATTTCGCGCGTCGCACCGGGCCCCGTCGCTGCCCCGCTGCCCTACCTCTACCGCACGGCGAACGCGGTGATGATCGACCGCTACCGCTCCGCGCGGCAGGCCGAACGGCGCGAGGCGGCCTGGGTCGAGGGAAACAGCGGCGCACACATCGGCGTGTCCGACAGCCCCTCGGCCGAGCGCGTGGTCGCAGGCAGGCAATTCGCCAGACAGGTGGAAGACGCGCTTGCGCAGTTGCCGCCCAGAGCCGCAAGCATCTTTCGCCGCAGCCGGATCGACGGTGTTCCTCAGCGCGCGATCGCCGAGGAATTCGGGGTCAGCGTCAGCACCGTCGAGAGCGATTTGCGGCAGGTCTACAGGGTTCTGGCCGAGCTGAAGGAGCGGCTGGATGAGGAATAGTGGCGAGGACTCCGTCATGTTGCCAGGAGCATTCATGAATGGCGGTTGATCAGCGAACCCTTGACGAGGCTGCCTTGTGGGCGGTGCGCACCTCGGAGCCCGACTTCGAGGACTGGCCCGCGTTCACCGAGTGGCTGGAAGCCTCGCCCGCCAATGCCGAGGCCTACGACCGGGCGATGATCGCCGCCGAGGCCGGTGCCGAGGCGCTCGGTACGATGCCCGCAAACGACCCGGAGTGGTCGGACGACGAGGAGCGGAAGCCCTATCGCCGCTGGCTCGCGCCCGCCCTCGCCGCATGTCTCACCCTCGTCGCCGCGCTGTGGTTGTGGCCCGCCGCCGACGCCGGGCTCACTTATCGCACCGCGCCGGGCGAGACGCGCAGCATCGCGCTGGGCGATGGCAGCACGGTCGTCCTGTCGGGCGATAGCGAACTGGTGGTCGAAGACGAGCGGCAGGCGCGCCTCGACAGCGGGCGTGCCGTGTTCGAGATCCGCCACGACGAATCCGATCCGTTCCGCCTTGCGGTAGGCGATGCCACGCTCGTCGACGCAGGCACCGTGTTCGAGGTGAATATCCGCGAGGCCGAAGTCGCCGTGGGCGTGGCCGAAGGCGCGGTGGTCTACAATCCCGATGGTCCGGCCGCGCGCATCGAGCCGGGAGATGTCCTGAGCTTCGACCGGGGCGCGGGAACCTACCGGATGGCGCGCGTGCCGATCGATCAGGTGGGCGAGTGGCGGCAGGGCCGCCTGACCTTCCGCGATGCGCCGCTGGCCGAGGTGGCGGGCGACCTCACCCGGGCGACGGGCGTCGCCTATCGCGTTGCCGAAACGGGCGGCGACCGCTCGATATCGGGCAGCGTCACGATCGAGCCGCTGCGCCGGGATCCGGCAGCGCTGGGCCCCTTGCTCGGAATCGACGTCCGGCAGGACGGCGAGGTCTGGATACTCGACGGAAGCTGACCATGCGCGCGTGCTCCGTTCTCGTGGCGGCCCCCGTGATGGCCATCGTGGCGAGCGCCGCCTATCCGGCGAGCGCGCAGGAGCGGCGCATCGATGCGCCTGCCGGAACGGTCGCCGATTCGGCCATCGCCATCGCCCGCCAGACGGGATCGAGCATCGTCGTCAACGGCTCCAGCCTTGCCGGACGGAAGGTTGCCCGCATTCGCGGAACGATGTCGGCAGCCCAGGCGGTGAAGCGGCTTGCGCGGGAGGCGAACGCCCGCGCGGTGCGCATCAGTTCGTCTGCCTGGCGGCTCGACCCGCTGCCCGTTCGTGCCGCTCCCCCGCGCCGCGCGGCGGGCCCCAAGCGGACCGCACCGAGCCCGCCCCCGGCACCGGCCCCCGCCCCGTTGCCGACTGCCACCGCACCCGAAATCGTGGTGGTCGCGAGCAAGCGCGAGATGCCGCTGAAGGAAATGGCGGCACAGGTCTCTATGATCGAGGGCGAGGAACTGGCGCTGGGCGGTACCGGCGGAACCGAGAAGATCGTCCAGCGCGTTGCCACGGTCTCCTCGACCTATCTCGGCAGCGGACGCAACAAGCTGTTCATCCGCGGCATCGCGGATTCGAGCTTCACCGGCCCTACCCAGGCGACCGTCGGGCAATATCTGGGCGACATCAGGCTGAGCTACAACGCGCCCGATCCCGACCTTCGCCTGTCGGACCTCGAACGGATCGAGGTTCTCGAAGGGCCGCAGGGCACCTTGTATGGTGCAGGCTCGCTCGGCGGCATCATCAGACTGGTTCCCAACAGCCCCGAACTGGGCAGCTCCTTCGCCAGCGGCACGCTCGGCGGGGCGCTGACCGAGCATGGCGAGGGCAGCGCCGATATCGGCGTGGTCGCCAACCTGCCACTCGCGAGCGACAGCGCCGCGCTTCGCGTCAGCCTCGATGCGGTGAGCGAGGGCGGCTATATCGACAAGCCGTTTCTCGATCAGACCGACGTCAACCGAACCTCGATCCTCTCGGGGCGGGCGATCCTGCGGACCCGGGTTGCGCCCCGGTGGACGATCGACCTCGTCGGCCTGGGCCAGAGCACCCACGCGCGCGACAGCCAGTATGCGGCGCGCAACCAGCCCGGCTACGACAGCGCGGCGAGGGTTCGCGAAGGCTCCGATGCGGACTACCTTCACGGCCAGCTGGTCGTCGATGGCCGTATCGGCGGGGTGCGCCTGCGCTCCTCCACGGCAGTGGCCGGACAGATTCTGGAAGAGCGCTACGACGCCTCGACCGATGCGCAACCCGGGCGGCTGTTCGTCCAGCGCAACGAGACGCGCATGCTCGCGCACGAAACCCGCCTGTGGCAGCCGGTCGGGGAAAGGTTCGGGTGGGTCGCAGGGCTCAGCCTGGTCGACAACCGCACCGAACTTACCAGAAGCCTGCAGCAGCCGCTGCTGCGCGCCGCCACCACCGGAGTGCTCAACACCGTGGTGGAAGGCACTTTTTATGCCGAGGGCTCCTATCGCCTGCGCGACAATCTGATCGCCACGCTCGGCGGGCGCTATTCGCTCGTGGAACTGGGCGGCAGCGCGGAGGATGTTCCGCTCGCCCTCGCGATAGAGCGGGCCGCCGTCACCGCGAGCCGCAACCAGGCGGCCTTCCTTCCCTCGGCATCCCTGATGGCGCGGCTGGCCCCGCAAACCAGCTTCTATCTGCGCTATCAGGAGGGCTTCCGGCCGGGCGGCCTTGCGATCGACGGCGAATTCGTCCGCCGGTTCGACCGCGACGAGGCGCGAACATTCGAAGTCGGCCTGCGCCACGGGCAGCCCGGGCGCGATCCCTTCGACCTGGCTGTCAATCTCTCCTACACGCGGTGGAACGACATCCAGGCCGATTTCATCGACGCGGCGGGGCTGCCCAGTACCGCCAATATCGGCGACGGCCGCGTCTGGACGATCAGCGCGAGCGCAGGGGCGTTCCTCACCCCCGATCTGCGGCTGACCGGAGGGGCGAGCGTCAACCGCAGCACGATCGACGAGCCCCCGTTCCCGCTCTTTGCCATGGGGCGCACCTCGCACGTCCCCAACATCGCGGAATTTTCAGGGCGGGTGGGGCTGGAATATTCCCGTCCCCTCAACCCCTCTCTCGATCTCGATGCGCGCGCGTGGGCCAGCTATATCGGGAAGTCGCGGCTGGGGATCGGCCCCGAACTGGGCGATCCCCAGGGCGACTATCTCGACAGCGGAGTGACCGTGCGGATCGGCAACGAGCGCGTCGGTGGCACGCTCTCCATCACCAATCTGGCCGACGTGAAGGGCAACAGGTTCGCGCTGGGAACGCCCTTCGCGGTCGAGCGCGCGCAGGAAACCCCGCTCCGCCCCCGCACGATCAGAGTGGGTCTCGACTTCGCGTTCTAGCCGCGTTCCAGCCACCGCACAGGCGGCCGATCGATTTTTTGCGATTCAGTGCCAAGGAAAGCTTCGGCTGGCTCCGTCCTCCCGTCTGACAAATGACGGAGGAAATGCATGTATCGTTATCTGCTTGCCGGCACCGCGCTGGCCACCCTTGCGCTGCCCCTGTCGGCCCAGACCTCGATCGACACCAAACGCACGCAAACCGTCCGCACCTCGCAGCTGAAGAACGGCGCGGGCGATGACGTGAAGGTGACGCAGAACGGTTCGATCGAATTGACGAGCGGTTCGGGAATCGTCGTCGACAGCGATCATGACGCGACCAATGACGGCAAGATCATCGTCACCAATTCCGATGGCGCGAGCGGGATCGAGACCACCGGCGACCGCCAGTCGGATATCGTCAACAACGGGACCATCACCGTCGACGAAACCTACACGCCGACCGACGTCGACAACGATTCCGATCCCGACGGGCCCTTCGCCGTCGGCACGGATCGCGCCGGCATCCGCGTGCGGGGCAACCTGACCGGGAATATCGTCAATGCGGGCAAGATCTCCGTCGAGGGCAATGATTCGGCCGGGATCAGGGTAAGCGGGCTGCTCGACGGCAAGCTCGTCCACAATGGCGAGACGAACGTGCTCGGCGATCGCACCGTGGGCGTCGAACTGCAGGACGTGACCGGCGACGTCCGGCTCGCCGGGACGGTTACGGCGGCGGGCGAGGATGCGGTCGGCGCGCGCTTCGCGGGCGATGTGGGCGGCACGCTGGTGGTGCAGGGGACGATCGCGGCCACCGGATACCGCACGGTCACTCCGCCGAGCGATCCGAGCAAGCTCGACGCCGACGATCTGCTCCAGGGCGGCAGCGCGATTGTCGTCGAAGGCGATGTTGCGGGCGGTATCCGCTTCGCCGTGCCGCCGAAGGACGCGAACCCGAACGATGCGGACGAGGACAAGGACGGGATCGAGGACGCCAAGGAAGGCAGCGCCAAGGTCACCTCCTATGGCGCAGCCCCGGCAGTGGCCATCGGGGCCACCAACAGGGACATCGCGATCGGCGCGCTCCCCGCAACCGGGACGGGGTTCGGAATCATCGTCGACGGGGCGATTGCGGGCAACGGCGTCTATGCCGGGGTCGACGGCAACGGCATGGTCATCGGCGGGCGCGGCGGCAATGTCGCGATTGCGGGCGGAGTCGCCGTGAACGGATCCGTCGTCGCCACCTCGAAGGACAGCAATGCCACCGCGCTGCGCTTCGGCGCGGGTGCGGCGACGCCGGAACTGCGCAACGCGGGCAGCATTTCCGCGTCCGGCGGCGGCAGCGGGACCACGGGCGCGACCGCCGTCGCCATCGATGCCGGCGCGAACCTTCCCTTCCTTCGTAACAGCGGCTCGATCAAGGCCAGCGCCCTTGCCAAGGCAGGAACCGCAGCCGCGATCGTCGATCATAGCGGCACGCTGCAGCTGGTCGAGAACAGCGGCCAGATCGAGGCGACCGGGGCCGAGGCCGGGAGCGGCCGCAACATCGCGATCGACCTGTCGAGCGTGGGCGCCGGGGCCGTCGTTCGCCAGACCGTCGTCGCATCGGGCGTGACCGCGCCCGCCATCAAGGGCGACATCCTGTTCGGCGGCGGCGCCGACCGGCTGGAACTGCTCGACGGCACCGCCGAGGGCGACGTGTCCTTCGGCGCGGGCATCGACCGGCTCGTCCTCTCGGGCGATGCGCGCTTTGCAGGCGAGGCAAGCTTCGGCGGCCAGGCCGACGAGCTGAGCCTTGCCGGAACCGCGCGTTTCGTCGGCAGCGCCGATTTCGCAGGCGGGGCCGCGAGTGTCCTCCTGAGCGACAATGCCCTGTTCCAGGGCCGCTTCATCGGCAGCGACAATGTGGCGGTCGCCCTCGATGGCGGCGTGCTCGACCTCCAGACGCCGACCACGCTTGCCAGCCTCTCGGTCGGCTCGACCGGCGTGCTGGTCGCCACGCTCAGCAAGGATCCCGCCGAGGGGAGCGCCCTCACCGTCACCGGCAATGCGAGCTTCGACGATGGCGCGAAGCTCAGGCTGCGGCTGACCGACATTGCGCAGGCCGAAGGCACGTACACCGTCATCAGCGCCGGCACTCTCACGGGCGCCGCCGATCTGGATTCGGACGTGACCCTCGTTCCCTTCATGTACGATGCCCTGCTCGACGTGGACCAGGCTGCCGGTCTCGTGCTGGTCGATATCGAACGCAAGGCGACCGAAGAGCTGGGCCTCAGCCGGGCACAGGCGGAGACCTACGACGCGCTCTATGTGGCCCTGGCCGAAGACGACGACGTGGCGGGCGTGTTCCTCGACATCACCAAGGAGGAGGCATTCCGCGCTGCGGTCGCCCAGACGCTCCCCGATCACGCCGGGGGCGCGTTCGACGGCCTCAGCCTCGGCATCCGGACCTTCGCCCGCCGCCTCGCCAATCCCGAAGGGCCCATCGAACGCGAGGGCAAACTGCGGATCGTGGCCGATTTCGCGGGCTGGGATTCCGGCAAGGACGAAGGCGACACGGCGCAATACGACCTCGAGGGGCTCGGCTTTTCGGGCGGCGCGGAACTGGCGACGGGCCTGGGGACGATCGGCGCGACCGCAACCTGGCTGTGGAACCGGCACGACACGCTGGCCGACAACAACGTCATCGCCAATGCCTACGAGGGCGCGCTCTACTGGCGCGGCACCTGGGGCGCATTCTCGGGCTTCGCGCGCGGCTCCTACAGCTTCGCGGATTTCGACGGCGCCCGCTATTTCACCGGCACCAGCGGCGGCGAGACGGTTTCGCGCACGATGGACGGCGAGTGGTCGGGCAACGCGACCAGCTTCATCGCCGGCATCTCGGTAGAGGGCGGTTCGCAGTACTTCTTCGTCCGCCCCTCGGTGACGATCGACTATGTCCGTCTGAGCGAGGACGGCTATGCCGAGACCGGCGGCGAAGCGCTGGACCTCACCATCGAGGAGCGCACCAGCGACGAGCTGGCGGTGAATCTGGGAAGCGCTGTGGGCTTCGACCTCATCGGCATGAGCCGCCGCGACACGAACTGGCTGCGAATCGAGGCCGAAGGCGGCTGGCGCGAGATCCTCTCGGGAGAGCTGGGCGCGACCACCGCCCGCTTCGGCGACGGCGACAGCTTCACCCTGACCCCCGAGCAGCGCAGCAGCGGCTGGTTCGCGCGGCTGCGCGGCGTGGGCGGCGACGCCTCCTACACCATCGCGGGCGAGCTTTCGGCCGAGGAGCGTAACGAACGGATCGGCTACGCGCTGCGCGCTTCGATCAGTTTTTCGATGTAACCACGCATCGAAAGCACGAGAAGGGTTCGGCCACCGATCCAATTGCCTTCCCCCCCGAGGGATCGATCGAACCCTGGACCCGGGCGCACCCACCGCGCCCGGGTCCTTCGTTTTTGTACGGCACGGGCAGTCGCGAACCGGGAGCCCCTGACACACCTGACACAGTGTCCAAGGGCCAAAAACCTCCCGGCCCATGAGAGCGGGTTTCGGCGCGGATCGACGGTGTGAAAGAGCGGCACGGACGATAGCGCGCGCGGGGGATGTAGGACAGTGGCGGGAGTATGCGACGGAGCCGGCCCCTGGCTGCAGTCACGCGGGGCGCTCGCCCCGGCGACGTATTCGCCCCCGGTCATTGCACCGAGCGTGCGAGCTCGCGGGCCAGATCGACGAAAAGGCGAAACGCAGCCGGGGGATTGCGCCTGCTCGGATAGTAGAGGCACAGCGGCGATAGCGGCGGGGTCCAGTCCTCCAGCACGCGCACCAGCCGACCGGCCGCGATATCCTCGCGCACGTCGGCTTCCATGAAGAAGCCGATGCCGATCGAGCGGAGCACCGCCAACCGCGCAAGGCTCGCTTCGTCGAGCGTGATCGGCCCATCGACATCCACCTGCACGGGCTCGCCATCTGCCTCGAACTGCCAGCGGAAAATCGCCCCGTCGGGCAGCCGTGTGCGGATGCAGGAATGGGCCAGCAGGTCGGATGGAACGCGGGGCGGCTTGCGGTGATCGAAATAGCCGGGCGAAGCGACCACGGCATATCGTCTGGGCGGGCCCAGCGAAATTGCGATCATGTCGCTGGGGACGAGGTTTTCGCTACGAATGCCGAAATCGAACCCCTGCCCCACGATGTCGACCAGATTCCCCTCGGTCACCAGATCGATCCGGACCTCGGGGTAGCGGTGGAGGAATTCGAGGACGAGCGGCTCGAGAATCTCGCGCCCCGCCGTGGCAAAGGTGTTGATGCGCAGCGTGCCGGACGGGGTTGTCTGTTGCGATCGGACGGTGTCGAGGGCCTGATCGATGTCCCGCAGGGCGGGTCCGAGCTGTTCGACGAACCTTCGCCCGGCGTCGGTCAGCGCGACGCTCCGGGTGGTCCGGTTGAACAGCCGCACGCCGAGCTGGCCTTCCAGCTTGGCGACGGCGTTGCTGAGCGCACTGGTCGACATGCCGAGATCGAGCGCGGCGGCGCGGAACGAGCCCCGCCGGCTGACCGCGAGCACGGCATCGAAATCGCTCAGGTTATGGCGTCGCATTATCCCGATTTCCGAAATGCCACATCCAGCATTATCCCGATTATCCGGATCAAGGCAATGTTCTAGTTGGGCCACTCCACCCAAGAGGAGTTGAGCCATGACCATCGAACTGCCCCCGGCAATTGCCGCCTATTTCGTAACCGACAAGAAGGGCGATGCGCAGGCGCTGTCGGAATGCTTCACCGAAGGCGCGACCGTTGTCGACGAAGGCAACACCTATGAGGGTCGCGATGCCATCAGAAACTGGATGGCCCACGCCTCCACGCAGTACACCTATACCGTGGAGCCCTTTGCGCTCGTCGAAGAGGGCGAACGCATTACAGTCACCAGCCGTCTCGTCGGCAACTTTCCCGGCAGCCCCGTGGACCTCGACTATCGGTTCGTCCTCGAGGGCGACAAGATCGCACGGCTGGAGATCGCGCCATGACGCCCTTCCTGACCCTGGCGGGCAAGCGCGCGCTGGTCACATCCGGCACGCGCGGGGCGGGCAAGGCAACGGTCGCGCTTCTCCGCGAACTCGGTGCCGATGTCCTGACGAGCGCGCGTACCATGCCGCCCGGGATCGAGCGCGCGCGCTTCGTCGCTGCCGACCTGACGAGCGCCGAAGGCTGCGAGACGCTTGCCCACGCCGTGCGCGAGCGGCTGGGCGGGGTGGACATCATTGTCCACATGCTCGGCGGCTCGTCCGCTCCGGCAGGTGGTTTCGAGGCGCTCGACGATGCGCAATGGCGCAAGGAGATCGACCTCAACCTGATGCCCGCTGTCCGTCTGGACCGCGCGCTCGTCCCGGCGATGGTCGCGCACGGATCGGGGGTGGTCATCCATGTCACCTCCATCCAGCGCGAACTGCCCTTGCCCGAGGCGACCACGGCCTATGCGGCGGCGAAAGCTGCGCTTTCGACCTACAGCAAGAGCCTTTCCAAGCAGGTTGCGCCCCGCGGCGTGAGAGTGGTTCGCGTGTCGCCCGGCTGGATCGAGACCGAAGCCTCGACCGCGCTCGCCGAACGGCTTGCAGCGGAGCACGGCGTCGATACCGAGGCGGGCAAGGCAATGATCATGCAATCGCTCGGCGGTGTTCCGATCGGTCGGCCCTCGCAGCCGGGGGAGATCGCGAGCCTGATTGCATTTCTCGCCTCCGATAGGGCGGGCACGATCACCGGCACGGAATATGTCATCGACGGGGGAACGGTGCCGACAGCTTGAGTCTGGCCGGGAGGGCACGCCCCCAAACGTTTCAGGCAGGGGCATCCTCGCCGCCCACAAAAAAACCGCCGCGCCCGGACGAACGCGGCGGTCTTTTCCCTTAGGCGAAGCGAAGCCTACTCGGCGGCCGCCGCCGCCTCGGCCTCGGAGCGCTCGGCTTCGAGGTCGGTGTCGTCTTCCAGATCGGCCGCGGTCAGCACCGGATGCTCGGTGATCCGCTTGGCCATGGTCTCCATCGTTCCCGCGGGCAGCGCGACGAGGCCGATCTTGGCGAGCGGGCCGCCCCGCTCCCACATCTGCTGCCACTGGTCGAGATATTGCTGCAGGCCGGGGATCGCCTGCAGGTGCGCGTTCTTGACGTAGATGTAGAGCGGGCGCGCACCGGGGTACTGGAAGCTGGCGATATTGTCGTAGGTCGGCTCGACGCCGTTCATCGGCAGGCCCTGCACGCGGCCCTCGTTCTCTTCCAGATAGGAATAGCCGAAGACGCCCACGGCGTTGCGGTTGCCCTGGATCTTCTGGACGATGAGATTGTCCTGTTCGCCCTGGTCGACATATTTGCCGTCGGAACGGATTTCGGTGCAGGTCCGCTCGAACGCGTCCTCGTCGCTTTCCTTCAGCGCGGCCATCTCGGCATTGCTCTCGCAGCCGGGGGTCAGCACCAGTTCCTTGAGCGCATCGCGCGTGCCGCTGGTCGACGGCGGGCCGTAGACGAGGATCGGCGCGTCGGGCAGCGAGGGATCGACATCGCGCCAGGTCTGCGCCGTCTGCTCCTTGCCGTAAGGATTGGCGGCGAGCGCGCGGTAGACGATCTCCGGGGTCAGATCCATCATGATGCCGCCTTCGGTGCTGGCGAAGGCGATGCCGTCCAGCCCGACCTGGATTTCGGTGATCTCGGTCACGCCATTGGCCTGGCAGGTCTCGAACTCGCTCACCTTCATCCGGCGCGAGGCATTGGCCATGTCGGGCGTATCCGCGCCGACGCCCTGGCAGAACAGCGCGATGCCGCCGCCGGTCCCGGTCGATTCGATCAGCGGAGAACGCCGGTCCGGGTTGGAGCGCGAGAAGCTCTCGGCGACCTGCTTGGCGAAGGGATAGACGGTCGAGGAACCGACCGCGCGGATCGATTCGCGCGAACCGCCGCCATTGTTGCAGCCGGTCAGCATCAGGCCGGCAGTGGCTGCCAGCGCCAGGAGGTGTGTGAATTTCATGTGTCGCCTCTCCCTCAGATCAAGGCATGGTAACGTCAAAAGCCGCCCCTAACCACGCCCTTGTGACAGTTGCATGACCGCGCGTGGACGTTGCGTAAAGCCCGGCCTTGCCGCGCGGCGCCCGCCCACCTAACGAGCGCCCACCTGCAGAGCGGGACGAAACGTAAAGAAGGCCCCACCCCATGCGCATTGGCTGCCCCAAGGAAATCAAGAACCACGAATACCGCGTCGGACTGACGCCCGAAAGCGCGCGCGAGCTGGCGCGCCACGGGCACGAGATCTGGATCGAGAGCGGTGCCGGCCTCGGCATCGACGCGACCGACGCTGAATACGAAGCCGCCGGTGCGCGAATCGTCGACGGCCCCGATCCCATCTTCGCCGAGTGCGAGATGGTGGTTAAGGTGAAGGAACCCCAGCCGGGCGAGCGCTCGAAGCTGCGCGAAGGCCAGATCCTCTACACCTATCTCCACCTCGCGCCCGACAGGGAACAGACCGTCGACCTCGTCAACGCGGGCGTCACCGCGATCGCCTACGAGACGGTCACCGGGCCCAGTGCGTTCGGGGGCGGCTCGCTGCCGCTGCTGAAGCCCATGAGCCAGGTCGCCGGGCGGATGAGCGTGCAGGCGGGCGCGAGCGCGCTGGAGAAGGCGCATGGCGGGCGCGGCGTGCTGCTGGGCGGCGTCCCGGGCGTGATGCCGGGCAAGGTCGTGGTGATCGGCGGCGGCGTGGTCGGCTTCAACGCCGCGCAGATGGCCGCCGGCCTCGGCGCGGACGTGACGATCCTCGACCGCGATCCCGAAGTGCTCGAACGCGTCGGCACGCATTTCGAATCGCGCGCCAAGACGCGCTTTTCCAACGCCGCCAACCTATACGAGGCGGTCTGCGGCGCAGACCTGGTGATCGGCGCGGTGCTGATCCCCGGCGCGGCGGCGCCCAAGCTGGTCACGCGAGAAATGCTGTCCGACATGCAGACCGGCGCAGTGCTGGTCGACGTCGCGATCGACCAGGGCGGCTGCTTCGAGACCTCCGAACCGACAACCCACGACGATCCGACCTACGTGGTCGACGGGATCGTCCATTACTGCGTCGCCAACATGCCCGGCGCGGTCGCGCGCACCAGCACCTACGCGCTCAACAACGTCACCCTGCCGCACGCGCTGCAGATCGCTGACCTCGGGTGGAAGGGCGCGATGCGCGCCAATCCGCATCTGGCCGAGGGGCTCAACGTGTGGGACGGCAAGGTAACCTACAAGGCGGTGGCCGAAGACCTCGGCTACGAATACGTGCCGGTGGAAAAGGCGCTGGCCTGAAGCGAGCGAGCGGGCAGGCGGGCGACGACCCGAGCTTAGCCTTCCCGCTTCGTTAACCCCATCTCGCTAGAAGGACGACATGGGGTGGCTGCTGAGTCGGATCGGGATACTGGTGTCTCTGGCATGCGCGTGCCTGGCCGCGCCCGCATCCGCCGCCCAGCTCGATCCCGATTGCGTCTTCGCGACCTCGCAAGACCTCTCCATCGAAAGCGTTCGCGCCGATCCGCGATGGGTCTGCGACGAGGTGAATGCCCTGGGCGCTGGGCGCTTCAACTGGCTGCGCTTCGACGCTGCGGGCAACGCCGATTTTCGCTATTTCGCGATGGAAGCCCGGGCATTCGACAGCCTCACCGTCTACCGGATCGCGAGCGACGGCCGGATCGCCAGCAACCGGCTCGTCCCGGACGAGGTGCGCCTCAAGAACCTCAACGACATCATGCTGCCGCTACCGGATGTCGGCGATCCGCAAGCCACGGTGATCGTCCGGATCGACAATTATGCCAAGTTCCGCGACGCGCCGAAGATTCGCCTTCTGGAGAGTGCCGATAGGCCGGCAGGATTGGTGGACGACCTCGTCTTCGCAGCCTTGCTGCTGGGTCTCGTCCTCGCCCCCTGCATCCTCGCGGCAATGCTGGCCTTCGCGCTGCGGCAAACCTTCGTGGCGTGGTATGCGACCATGTGCGTCGGCATGGCGCTGACGATTGCAATGACAAGTGGCCTCGCCGCCAGCTGGTTTTCCTGGAATCTGGCCGTGTTCCTGGTGTTCGAGCGCTTGGGCTATGTCCTGATCATGTTCGCATCGTGCCAGTTCGCGCGCGACTTCATCGAACGCGATGCGCTGTCGCCCCCCATGCGCAGGGTGCTGCGCTGGAGCGGGATCGGCATTCTCGTCGCGGGCGGATTGAACGCAGGGGTGATACAAAGCCCGATGCTGTTCGGCCTGGCCCAGCTCGTCGTGCTGACGGCCTTGCTCGCCGCTTTCACCCAGGCCCTGCGGCGCGGGAGTCGCTGGGTCCGCTACCAGCTGGTCGGCTGGTCCTTCGCGATGGTCCTGGTGACGGATATGGCCATGAAAGGGCTCGGGTTCGCGGGATTCCTCGAAACCGACTTCCTCATCGTCTACTACGCCATGGTCTGGGAGATCATCGTCGTCGCGATCGGCGTGACCGACCGGGCGTTGATGTTGCGGTCCGATCGCGACCGGGCTCGTCGGCTGGCGGCCGAGATGGAAAACCTTGCCGAGCGCGATCCGCTCACCGGCCTGCTGAACCGGCGCGGCATTGCCAATCAGTACGCCAGCCTGATGGAGCGTGGCTTCACCACCTTCGCCCTGATCGATCTCGACCATTTCAAGGCGATCAACGACCGCTTCGGTCATCAGATCGGCGACGAGGCGCTGATCGCCACCGCCAGCGCGCTTGCGCCGGACGAGGACACCATCGCCGTGCGGCTCGGCGGCGAGGAGTTCATGCTGGCGTTGCGCGGAGCCGATGCGACCTTGCGCGCGGAGCGGCGCCGCCGTGCGATCACCGCACGGATTGCGGACACCCTTCCTCAGATGGATCGGCCTGTCACCGCCAGCATGGGCGTGGTCGAGGCATCGGGCGAAGACGCTGCGGGGCTGCCCTTCGAAGTGCTCTATCTGCGGGCGGACAAGTTGCTCTATCGGGCGAAGAACGAGGGGCGTAACCGCTATCTCCGGGAATCGCTGGTCTTCGGCGAGCCGCCAAGGGACGACCACCAGGCCTTCGCTGCCTGACACAGGCAAGCGGCGCGTTTGCCAGGGCGAGCCGCCCATGGTGGCATCGCCCCGCATCACCGATTACAATTCCCGGCATGCCACCTGCGACGTATCGGTTCTCCGGTACGGCGCCAGCCGGGGAGAGACGACGATGAGCACGCAGCAACCGACCAATTCGGGCTTCGGCCGGACCACCGAACCGCAGGAGGTTCTGGAAGGCATCGATCTTTCCGGCAAGGTCGCCATCGTCACCGGCGGCTATTCGGGCATCGGGGTGGAGACCGTGCGCGGTCTCGCCGGAGCGGGCGCGAAGGTGATCGTGCCCGCGCGCAACCATGCGAAGGCAGTGGGCAATCTTTCCGACGTTGCCGGCGATGTCGCGATCATGGAGATGGATCTCGCCGACCTCGCTTCGGTGCGCGCTTTTGCGGATGCCTTCGCCAAGGAGCACGACCGGCTCGACCTGCTGATCTGCAATGCCGGGATCATGGCCTGCCCGCTGACCCGCGTGGGCCCGGGCTGGGAGCAGCAGTTCGGCGTCAACCACCTCGGCCATTTCGCGCTCGCGCAGGCGCTGATGCCGCTGCTCGAAAAGACCGCGAAGGAGCCGGACAGCGACGTGCGCGTGGTCGCGCTGTCCTCCACCGGGCACAAGCTGAGCAATATCCGCTGGGACGATCCGCACTGGAACGATGGCGAGTATGACAAATGGCAGGCCTACGGGCAGGCCAAGACCGCCAATGCGCTGTTCGCGGTCGGCATGAACAAGCGGCTGGCCGAACAAGGCGCGCGCGCCTTCTCGGTTCATCCCGGTGGCATCCACACGCCGCTGCAGCGCCACCTCGATAACGAGGAACTGGTGGCGCTGGGCTGGATGAACGAGGATGGCGAGCTGTCCGAGCAGGCCGCCAGGATGTTCAAGACCCCGACCCAGGGCGCATCGACCACGCTATGGGCCGCGACCAGCCCTGCGCTGAAGGAGCGTGGCGGCGAATATTGCGAGGACTGCGATGTGGCGGAGCTGGCCGACCCGGACAATCCCAGCCGCTACAACAAGGTCCAGCCCTACGCCGTGGACGAAGACGCCGCCAAGCGGCTGTGGGCGATGAGCGAGGAAATGGTGGCGGGGGTGTAGGAGGGGGCTTCGCAAAGCCCAGTGTCAGAGGACGAAAGCACGAACATCAATGGCCTACTCTGACGCTCGTTCTCGATGGCTCGGTTGCCTGCTGGTCATCGTGCTTGCCTTCGTTCTGCTGTTGCTTCCCTTTATCTGGCTGAGCTTTTCTGCCTACACATCGGCTTTCCCACGACCATTCGACTCCCAAGTTTGGAAATCGACCGAAGCGGGCGCTTGGCCCGAGGACAACTCGCGTTGCGCAATGCTGGCCGATCTACAGTTTCGAATTGGAGTGGAGGGAAGATCGCGCAAAGAACTGATCGAGATGCTTGGCATGCCGGAGAAACGTGAGTGGGGCGAGTTCTGGCCACTGTGCCCAAGCTTTCTCGATATATGGGTGATGAGCGTGCGCTGGGAGGATGACCGCGCGGTGGAAGTCACCGTTCACGATACCTGATCGCCATCGTCGTTACTAGCTCGTCACCCCGGGCTTGACCCGGGGTCCCGCTTCTCCTCCTTTCCTTGCATGGATCACGAAACATCCGGTGGCTGGGTCTACATCATGACCGACCGCTATGGCGATACCTTATATGTCGGCGTGACCGCGGATCTGGCGCTCAAGGTGTCGCAGCACCGCGAAGGGACCGGAGCGGACTTTTGCGCGCGGCACGGATTGAAACGGCTCGTCTGGGCGGAACGGTTCGACAGCATTGTCGATGCCATCGCGAACGAGAAGCGGCTCAAGCGCTGGCACCGGGCTGGAAGATCGAGCTGGTCGAAAAGGCCAACCCGAAGTGGGATGATCTGTTCGATTCTTTGGTCTGAGTGTCGCGAAAGCAGCGGGACCCCGGGTCAAGCCCGGGGTGACGAAGTGGAGAACGGCGCCGCAATCTCCGCAGTAATCCGCTGCGGGCGCATGGTCTCGCGGTCGAGCATCGCCCAGCGGGTCAGCGCCGAGACCAGCACCTTGCCTGCATCGTCCACGAACTGAACCTCGCGGTCGAAGCGTGCGCCGCGCGGGCTCCCCGAGACGCGGGTGCGGCCGTGCGCGACCTCGCCCGCTGTGATGTTGCCGCGATAGTCGATCTCGTGACGGCTCACGACCCAGATGTACTTTTCCTGGTGTTCGGGCGGCGCGACCGCGTGCCAGTGGGCGACCGCGATATCCTGAATCCAGCTGACCCAGCGGGCATTGTTCACATGGCCAAGCTCGTCGATGTCGCCGGGCGCGGCGGTGAAATCGCGGGTAAAGGCCCAGTCCTCGCTCACGTTCTGTCTCTCAGGCCGTCCCTCATGCCGCTTCCAGCTTGCGGTCCGGGTCGACACCGAGGGAGCGCAGGTCCGCCTCGGCTTGCGCGGTGGTGGTGAAGACGAAGCTTTGCATCCCCACCGCCTTGGCCCCGTCGACGTTCTTCTGCAGATCGTCGAAGAACACGCATTCCCCCGGCACCAGATCGTAGGTCTCGGTCAGCCAGGTATACATGCGCGGATCGGGCTTGAGCGTCGAGTGATCGGCGGAGACGCACGCGCCGTCGAACAGCGGCCAGAAGTCGTAGCGCCCGCGCAGGTAGGCGACGATCTCGTGGACATTGTCGGTGATCGCATAGATGCCGTAGCCGCTGGCCTTCAGGCGGCGCATCAGCTTCGGCGTTTCCTCGATCAGGTGCAAGCTCTCGAAAAGCGCGGAGACCAGCCGGTCGGTGGTCTTGCGGTCGAACCCATGCCTTTCGCCATACATGCGCTGGGTCTCGGTCAGGCTCATCGCCCCGCGATTGAGCGCGCGGAAGATGTCCCCGCCGAACAGCTCGCGGCTGGTGATCCCGTCGGGCAGATCCTTGCCGAAGGCGAGTTCGACGATAGCCTCCGGCTCCCACCGGACGATCACGTTGCCGACATCGAATACGACGTTGCGGATGGTACCGGGCCCGATGGTGTTTGCGCAATTGGTCATGCGCCCTCCCTCACGATCCGGGCGCAGAATGCAAGGGCGCGCAGACGCCGCACCTGTCACTAAGTCGCAGGACATCCCGGCGCGGAGCGATCGACCCGGGCGAGCATGGCGCACAGGACGGCCTGCGGATCGTCGGTGCCCTCGTAAACGAACTGCCGGACCTGTTCGCCCAGCTGCGCATCGCCGCTTTCCGCGACGAGCTGGCCCAGCCATTCGTCGACCGAGACAACCCCGTCGCCGCCGCTATCCTCCCGGTTGGCGTCGATGAGCGCACCCACGAAATCGAAGAAATCGCGTCCGCCGTTCTTCTGTGCCGCGCCCTCCGCGACCATGCCGAGCACGGTTCCGCAGGCGTAATGGGCATCGTAATCGCGGCGCTCATCGGCTTCGGCGAGCGGCTTGGCGACCGACATGTCGAGGCAGGTCTGCCATTCCTGCGCCAGTTCGCCGCCTGCATCATAGGCCGGATCGACCCGTTCGATCAGCCGGTAGGCAAGCAGGCTCGCCCCGCCCTCGGTAATCCAGCCATCGGCGGAGGATTCGTAGCGCACCGTCTGGCCGAGCCAGAAATGCGCGCCTTCGTGGGCGATGAACCAGCGCACGCCCTGCAGTTCGCGCGCGTTCTCGGCGACCAGGCCTTCGCCCTCCAGCCGCACGACCAGCAAGGCGGGCAATACGCTGCCGCCCCGGCTCACGACGCCGGGCGTGGGCCCGGCCCAGCTCGACAGCACCGTCGGCTTGCCCGTCCCGGCCTGCTGCCCGAGCCGATCAGCATAAAGCGCGAAGGTCTGCGGCAGGAAATCGAGCAGTTCGCGCCGCAGCCAGCCGGGCGTCGCGGGATCGATCAGGGTGGCGAGGTGCTCGGTCGTCGCAAGCTGCGCATCGCCGAAGATGAGGTAGGTGCTCTGATCGCGGGTCGTCGCGCTGTCGTAGCGCCGCCCCTTGTAGGTCAGCGGGCCGGCGGTATCGCGGAAAGCCATTTCGATGCCCGGGCCCTCTTCGGCCATCTCCTCGCCGAGCCATGGCATCACCGCGAAATGCCCGGTGAACAGGGCGAACGTCCCGTCGGTGAACTGCAGCGCGGGGTCGTAGTCCGCCTGCAGATCGTCGGCGAAGGGTGTGAACCGGATGACGACCTCGCGCGGGACGGTGCCGTTGTCTGCCAGCAGCACGTCGGTCTCGCCGATCCGCGCCAGCGACACGCCCTCGGTCTCGACGGTCCAGCTCAATTGCCGCCAGCCCGTGTCCTGTCGCCGTGCACGGTTGGAGCGGGGGAAGGCCCAGCCCCCGGCATCGCTGGGGAACCGATAGGTTGCGGTCCATTCTCCCGCATCGCGCAGCACCTCGACCCGCACCGGCGGCGCGTCCTCAGCCTCCTGCGCGGCCACGAGGCCGGGGCACGCAAGGGCGAGGAGCACGGCCAGTGCGAGCGCGAGGTGCCTCATCTCACTCGACCACGCCCAGCTGGGTCAGGATGAAGGCGTAGCTTTCCGCCGTCTCGTACAGCGAGGCGAAGCGCCCCGACTTGCCACCATGCCCTGCGCCCATGTTGGTCTTGAGGAGCAGGGTGTTGTTATCGGTCTTGGTCGCGCGCAGCTTGGCGACCCACTTGGCGGGCTCCCAATAGGTCACGCGCGGGTCGTTGAGCCCGGCGGTCACCATCAGCGGCGGGTAGTCCTGCGCTACGACCTGATCGTAAGGCGAATAGCTGAGCATGTAGGCGAAGGCCTGCTTGCTGGTGATCGGATTGCCCCATTCGGGCCATTCGCCCGGGGTCAGCGGCAGTTCGGCATCGAGCATGGTGTTGAGCACGTCGACGAAGGGCACGTCGGCCACGACCGCGCCCCAGATATCGGGATCGGTGTTGACGACCACGCCCATCAGCTCGCCCCCGGCGCTGCCGCCGCTGGCGCTGATCCGGCCCTTCTCGGTGTAGCCTGCAAGGATCAAGCCTTTCGCGACATCGACGAAATCCTCGAAGGTATTGGTCCGCTCGTTGAGCTTGCCCTGCAGGTACCAGCGCCGCCCGAGATCGTCCCCGCCACGAATATGGGCGATGGCGAAGGCGACGCCGCGATCGACGAGGCTGAGGCGGGTGGTCGAGAAACCGGGAGGCACGGCGTAGCCATAGGCGCCGTATGCATAGAGATGCAGCGGGCCGCCCATGGGGCGGTCCTTGCGCATCACCACGCTGACCGGAACCTGCGTGCCGTCGCGCGCGGTGATCGTCAGCCGTTCGGTCTTGTAGAGGCTCGCATCATAGCCGCTCGGGATTTCCTGCTGCTTCAGCAGTTCGAGCGCGCCGGTCTGCACGTCGTAATCATAGACCGAACCCGGCGTGACCATGCTCTGATAGGACAGTCGCAGCTTGGAAACGTCGTATTCGGGGTTGTTGGACAGCCCGGCGACGAAGCTGGCTTCGGGGAAAGCAATCGGCGTGATGTTGTCCGCATCGTCGTAGGCGCGCAGCTGCACCTGATCGAGCCCGGCGAGCCGCCCTTCGGTGACGTAGAAATCCTTGAACAGCTCGAAATCGGTCAGGTAGAAATCGTCCGACCCTTCGATCAGCGTGGTCCATTCGCTTGGGCTTGCGAGCGGCGCGGTGGCGAGGCGGAAATTGATGTGGTCATCGTTGGTATGGATGAACAGAGTGTCGTCCCGCACGTCGACATCGTATTCCACACCCTTCTGGCGCGCCTTGACCAGCGTCTGCTCGGCGGTGGGATTGTCGGCGGGGACCAGCCAGACCTCGCTCGTCTCGTTGTCGCCGGTGCCGATCACCAGCCAGTCTTCCTGCGCGGAGAGACCTGCCCCGACGCGGAAGCCCTCGTCCTTCTCCCGGAAGATCTCGACGTCCTCGGATACGTCGGTGCCGAGCTTGTGCAGGCGGACATTGTCGACCCGCCAGTTCTCGTTCGCCTTGCCGTAGGCGATCATCGTGTCGCCCGCGAGCCAGGTCAGCCCCGAGAGCGTTTCGGGGATCACATCGGGCAGCAGCTCGCCGGTCTGGAGGTCTTTCACCCGTGCGGTGAAGCGTTCGGAGCCGTTGTCGTCCGCCGAATAGGCGAGGTAGCGCCCGTCCTTGCTGACCGAGAAGGCGTCGAGGCGGAAATAGTCCTTGCCCTCGGCCAGCTCGTTCTCGTCGAGCAGCAGCTCAGGATCTCCGCCGGCAACCGCCTTGCGATAGTGCTTGCGGTACTCGCTGCCCTGCTCGAATTCGGACCAGTAGAGCCAGTCGCCATCCTTCTGCGGCACCGTGGAATCGTCTTCCTTGATGCGGCCCTTCATCTCCTCGAACAGCTCTTCGACCAGGGCCTTGTGCGGCGCCATCTGCGCCTCGAACCAGGCATTCTCGGCTTCGAGATAGGCGAGCACGTCCTTGTCATCGACAGTCGGGTAGGACGGGTCTTTCAGCCACGCATAGGGGTCGCTCAGCGTGATGCCGTGGGTGGTGAAGGAATGGTCGCGGCGTTCGGCCACGGGAGGGGAAGTCGGGGCGTCTTCGGTCACGGATGCTCCATTATTCTGCGCCGCGACGCCCGCGGGCAGAGCCAGCGCGGTCAGGGCAAGTGCGGCGGTAAAAAGCTTGGTCATGCGGTCGGTCCCCCCTCTAGGGCGATGGCACCCGGCTTTGAAAGCCTTGCGTTGCCGGGCTATGACCCCAGATCGAGGCCAGCACCAGCCCGCAATTATCGAGGAGCCGCCCCCATGCTCATGCAGACGCACGAATCCCGCCTTTCCGCCTTGCGCGAAGAACTCAAGAAGCGCGGGCTCGACGGTTTCTTCGTCCCCATCGCCGACGCGCACATGAGCGAATATGTCGGCGAGGATGCGCAGCGGCTGCGCTGGCTGACCGGCTTCGGCGGCTCTGCGGGCAGCGCGGCGGTGCTACGCGACAAGGCCGCGATCTTCGTCGACGGGCGCTACACTGTGCAGGTGCGCGACCAGGTGGAGGAACGCCTGTTCGAATATCGCTCCGTGCCCAAGGACAACCCCGCAGCGTGGGTCGCGAACAATGTCGAAGAGGGCGCCCAGATCGGCTACGACGCCTGGCTCGCGACCCCCGGCTGGGTCCGCAAGACGCAGGCCGCGCTCGAAAAGGTCGGCGCGAAGCTGGTGCCGGTCGACGGCAACCCGATCGACGCCGTGTGGCAGGACCGGCCCGCCGCCAGCACAGCGCCCGCGCGCGTCCACAAGGACGATTACGCAGGCCGCAATGCGCAGGACAAGCGGCAGGCGATCGCCGACTGGCTGAGCGAGGAAAAGCTCGACGCCGTCGTGCTGAGCGCGCTCGATTCGGTCGGCTGGGCGTTCAACATCCGCGGCGGCGACATCGCGCATACGCCGGTCGCCATGGCCTTCGCGCTGGTATCGCAGGACGGCACGGCGCAGCTCTTCATCGACGAGGACAAGGTCTCGCCCGAGCTGAAGCAGCACCTCGGCAATGCGGTGACGATCCGCCCGCGTGGCGCGTTCGAGGATGCGCTGGGCAGCGTGGGCGAGAAGCGCATCGCGCTCGACCCCGAATATGGCGTTGCGGCGATTGCGCAGGCGCTCGAAGCGGGCGGTGCGAAGGTGGTCGAAACGCGTGACCCCACGATCCTGCCGCGCGCGATCAAGAACGAGGCCGAGATCGAAGGCCATCGCGATGCGCAGGCGCGCGACGGCGCGGCGGTCTCCCGCTTCCTCGCATGGCTCGAAGCCGAGGCGCCCAAGGGCAACATCGACGAGCTGACGGCGGCGGCCAAGCTGCAGGAGTTCCGCGAGCGCGACAGCGGCCTTTCGGACACCTCGTTCGACACGATCTCAGCCGCCGCAGGGCACGCCGCCCTGCCGCATTACAAGGTCGACGAGGACAGCAACATCACCATCCCGCCGGGCAGCATCTTCCTGTGCGATTCGGGCGGCCAGTACGAGGCAGGCACGACCGACATCACCCGCACCGTGTGGATCGGAACCCAAGACGGTAAGGGCGAGCCTTCGGCGGAGATGAAGGACCGCTTCACCCGCGTGCTCAAGGGCCACATCGCGATTGCCCAGGCGATCTTCCCCGAAGGCAGCACGGGTGGCCAGCTCGATACGCTGGCGCGGATGCACCTGTGGCAGGCGGGCTGCGACTACGCGCACGGCACCGGCCACGGTGTCGGCAGCGCGCTCGGCGTCCACGAAGGCCCGCAGCGGATCGCCAAGACGGTCGGCGCACAGGGCGGGACCACCGAACCGCTGGCGGCAGGCATGATCTGCTCGAACGAGCCCGGCTACTACAAGGCGGGCGAGTACGGCATCCGGATCGAGAACCTGGTGCTGATCGAGGAGCGTCAGATCGAGGGCGCGGACGAGGGCACATGGTTCGGGTTCGAGAACCTCACCTGGGTGCCGATCGACGCGACGCTGATCGACGTCGATCTACTCTCGCCCGAGGAACGCGACTGGGTCGACCATTACCACGCCTGCTGCCGCCAGATTCTCGCCCCCCGGCTGGATGGCGATGCGGCGGACTGGCTGGAGCGGCACACGCAGCCGCTCTAGGGCCGCTCAGGGCAGCTCCGGAGGGCCTTGCCCGGGTCGATATGTTCGCGTAATGTTCCGTTCTCTGAGGGTCGCGACTCGGAAGGACACACGCCATGATCGGTTACGTTACGCTGGGCACCAATGATCTTCAGGGCAATGCGCCCTTCTACGATGCCATCGCGAAGGAGATGGGCGTCGGCCGGATGATGGATTTCGACAGCTTCATTGCCTGGGGCGCGTGGGATGGCCCTGCGAGCGTGGCGCTGACCAAGCCCTTCGACGGCAAGGAGGCGAGCGTCGGCAACGGCACGATGGTCGCGCTGCAGGCGAAGGACACCGATCAGGTCGACAGGCTGCACGCCATCGCACTGGAAAACGGTGGCAGCGACGAGGGCGCGCCCGGCCCGCGCGGCGAAGCGGACGAGAACGGCAATGTGTTCTACGCCGCCTATTTCCGCGACCGCGACGGCAACAAGCTCAACGCCTTCTGCATGGTGCCCCAAGGGTAGCGGGGCGGATGGCTGAACCGCGCAGGCTCTCCGAAAACCCGATCCATCTCGGCCTGGGGGCGACTGCCGAAGCGCAGCCGCCCTTCACCGGGATGGAGTGGTACGAGGAATATGGGCGCCGCAACGCTGGCGATGGGGCTGAAGGCCGGCTCGTCTCGATGCACACTTTCGGCGAGAGCTGGGACAGCTGGGAAATGCACCCCAAGGGGCACGAGGTCGTCGTGTGTACCGCCGGTGAAATCACGCTGATCCAGGAATATCCCGATGGCCGGGTGGAGCGGGTAACGCTCGGCCCCGGCGATTATGCGATCAACGAACCCGGCGTGTGGCACACGGCAGACGTCACCGGGGAGGCCACCGCGCTGTTCATCACGGCCGGAGAAGGGACCCGGCACCGCCCGCGCTGAGTTGCGCCGACATGAACGATGCGCCGATCCTGCGACAAAGCGTTACAATTCCCTCCGATCGTGGCAAATGCATGCGACAAAGCGGGTCTAGAAGAGGTCTCATGAGCTGCGCGGCGGGTCTCGATCTCCCCCCGACCCCCCTCCCGCCCGCAGCTCTACCCGATCAAGCCTGGAGGAAGACCCCATGAAAGCCCACGTTCTCACCCTCGCCGGTGTCTCGCTACTGGCCGGCACTGCCGCTCTCGCCCAGCCCGGCCCCCAGCCCGGCGACCGCACCCCCGGCCCCGTGACCCGCGCCGAGGTCAGCCAGAAGACTGCCGAGCGTTTCGCGAAAATGGACCTCAACAGCGACGGCGTTCTCGACCTCGCCGACCGCGAGCTGCACCGCGAGCAGATGATTGCCCGCATCGATACCGACGGCAATGGCGCGATCAGCGCGGCCGAGCGTGAAGCTGCGCGCGAAGCGCGGCAGGAACGGCGCGCCGAACGGGCCGAGAAGCGCGGTGTCGACAGCGAACGCCGCGGTCGCGGCTTCCGCAAGGGCCGGCGCGGCGGCATGCGCGGCATGCACATGGGCGGTGGTATGGGCGGGGGCATGATGATCCGCGCCGATGCCGATGGTGATGGCCGCCTCACCTTGCAGGAAATGCAGGCCCACGCGCTCGAGCGCTTCGACCGCGCCGATGCCAACAGCGACGGCACCGTGACGGTCGAGGAACGCAAGGCCGCCCGCGAGGCGATGCGCGCCGAAATGCGTGAACGCCGCCAGCAGCGCCGCGCCCAGCGCGCCGCCGAACAGTAACCGCAAGAGGATGGCCGACCCCCAGGACACCGCGGCCGTCACCGTGCTGCTCGTCGACGACGAACGCAGCCTTCGCGAACCCCTGGTCGATTATCTGGTCGGTCAGGGGTTCGTGGTGCTGGAGGCGGAGAGCGCGGCTGCCGCGCGCAGCATCCTGCGCGAGAAGACCGCCGACATCGCACTGGTCGACATCATGATGCCGGGCGAGGACGGGCTATCGCTCACCCGCCACCTGATCGAAGCGCAGAACCTGCCCACCATCCTGCTGACCGCGATGGGCGAGGCGACCGACCGGATCGTCGGGCTCGAAATCGGCGCCGACGACTATGTGACCAAGCCGTTCGAGCCGCGCGAGCTGGTCGCGCGCATCCGCTCGGTCCTGCGCCGCGCGGGCCGCAATCATGCCGAGAGCGACGATGCCGATGCGCATTACCTGTTCGAGGGCTGGCGGCTCGATCCGCTCAAGCAGCGGCTGACCGACCCGGAAGGCACGGTGATCCCCATCTCGACCGCCGAATTCCGCATGCTGCGCGCCTTTCTCGATCATCCCCGCAGCGTTCTCGACCGCGATCGCCTGCTGGATATGGTGCAGGGGCGCGAGGCGCATCTGTTCGACCGCGCGGTCGACAACCAGGTCAGCCGGCTGCGGCGCAAGATCGAGGAAGACAGCCGCCACCCGCATTTCATCCAGACCGTGCGCGGCGGAGGCTATCGCTTCGCCGCCGACGTCACGCGCACGCCCGCAGCCTGAGCCGCCCGTGGCCCGCCCGATCCCTCGCAGTTTTCCCAGAAGCCTGCTCGCCCAGAGCCTGCTCGCGATCGCGATAACCCTGCTGATCGGGCAGGTCGTGTCGGGCATTCTGCTCTACCGCATGGTCGAGGAACGACGCGACACGGCGAGCGCCAATGCGGCGGCCTTCCATCTGATGCGAACCGCGAACTCCGGGCCGGAGGCGCGCGAAATCCGCCGGGCGCTGCGCGCCGAGCGAGGGGACCGGATCGACTTCGATATCGGGCCCGGGCCCGGCCGTCCCGGTCGCCGGGGCCCCTTGCCGCGCAGGCTTTCGGGCATGATCGCCGATAGCTCCCCGCTGCTGGCGGGCGAAACCCGCGATCCAGCCGCCGAAGAGCGTGTGCGCGGTATTCTCGAACGGCAGGGCGTTGCGGTGGAGGAGCTGGTCGTCACCTCCCGCCCGCTCGCCGCCGACCCGCTGCTGGCCGAGTTCGCTCAGCTGCGGCCCCGGCTTCGCGCGCGCATGGCCAAGGCCGAGGGCAAGCTGCTGGTCGCGGGAATGCGCCAGCCGGGCGAGAGCCGCTGGATCGTCGCGCGCAGCATGAGCCCGCCGGTCGAGGCGCGCGCGCTGTGGCTCATCGCCGGGCAGACCGTGCTGCTGTTCCTCGTGCTGCTGGGCGCGACCTACCTCGTCTTGCGGCGGATTACCCACCCGCTCGCGCAGCTGACCGAGCGGGTCGAGAGTTTCGCCCGCACGCAGGAAACGCGCGAACCGCTGGCTCCGCGCGGGCCCGAGGACGTCAGCCGGCTGATCGCGGCGCACAACATGCTCGAATCGCGCATTGCCGGGTTGCTGGACGAGAAGGACGTGATGCTCGGCGCGATCGGCCACGACCTGAAGACCCCGCTCGCGGCACTGCGCGTGCGGGTCGAATCGGTCGCCGACGAGGCCCAGCGCACCAAGATGGCCGAAACCATCGAAGACCTGCGCCGCTCGCTCGACGACATCCTCTCGCTCGCGCGGATCGGCAGGGCCAAGGATCCACCCGAGGCGACACAGCTGGCCGCGCTGGTCGAAAGCGTGGTCGAGGAGTTCGAGGATATGGGCCAGCCGGTTACCATTACGCAGCGCGAGCGTGTGGTGGCCCCGGCGCAGGTTACCTGGCTGCGCCGCGCGCTGCGCAACCTGATCGAGAATGCGCTGCGTTACGGTACGACGGCCCAGGTCTCGCTCGCGCGCGAGGGCGGCTTCGCGGTAATCGCGGTGGAGGACGAAGGCCCCGGCATTCCGCCCGAGGATGTCGCCGCCATGCTCGAACCCTTCCGGCGGGGCGAGGCGAGCCGCAATCGCGGCACCGGCGGCGCGGGGCTGGGCCTCACGATTGCCCGCGCGATCGTGCGCGAACATCGCGGCGAGCTGGCGCTGGCCAACCGCGCGCAAGGAGGCCTGCGCGCAGAGATTCGGATTCCGTTGGCGGGTTAGTTTTCTTACGGCGGCCCGCACCGTTCAAACAACTACCGCATCAACCCGCCGACGAGGTTGCGCACGAAGCTGCCGACCAGCGGCCCGCCCAGATCGGTCGCGATAGAGCCCGCCGCCGAGGTGACGCCCGAGGCCATCGGGTTGGCGCGTGATTTCTTGCCCAGCACCGTGCGCGCCGCCATTCCGGCAGCCGAGCCCGCCGCCACCTTCGTCCCGCGCGAGATCGCCTTCTCCCAGATCGACCGGCTCTTGCGCGGACGCTTGCGGACCTCGGCCTCGCCCTTCTCCTCCACCTCCTGCGCGGTCTCGGCGGCATCGGCCATCTTCTGCGCGATCACTTCCGCCGCGCTCTCGCGGTCGACCGCCTCGTCGTACTTGCTCGCCAGCGGGCTCGCGCCGAGGATCACCGCACGTTCGCCGGTCGACAGCGGACCGAGGCGGCTTTGCGGCGGCTTGATGAGCGTGCGCTGGACCACCGAGGGCGCGCCGTCTTCGCCCAGCGTGGAGACCAGCGCCTCGCCCACCTTGAGTTCGGTAATCGCCTGGAGGACATCGAGATCGGGATTGATCCGGAAGGTCTCCGCCGCCGCCTTGATGGCGCGCTGGTCCCGGGGCGTGAAAGCGCGCAGCGCGTGCTGGACGCGGTTACCGATCTGCCCCGCGACATCGTCGGGCACGTCGATCGGGTTCTGCGTGACGAAGAACACGCCTACACCCTTCGAGCGGATGAGGCGCACCACGGTCTCGATCGTGTCCTGAAACGCCTTGGGGGTGTCGTCGAACAGCAAATGCGCCTCGTCAAAGAAGAAGACGAGCTTCGGCTTGTCCTGGTCGCCGACCTCGGGAAGCGTCTCGAACAGCTCGGCGAGCAGCCAGAAGAGGTAGGTGGCGTAGAGCTTGGGGCTGCGCATCAGCCGCTCGGCGGCGAGGATATTGACGAAGCCGCGCCCGCTCGCATCGATCCGGAACAGGTCGTCCACCTCCAGCGCGGGCTCGCCGAAGAAGCGATCCGCGCCCTCGCTCTCGAAGGTCAGCAGGGCGCGCTGGATCGCGCCGATAGAGGCCTTGGTGACACGGCCATATTCGCCGGAAACCTCATCCGTATTCTCCGTCGCCCACGCGAGCAGGCTGCGCAGGTCCGCGAAATCGAGCAGCAGCAGGCCGTTGTCGTCCGCGTGGCGGAAGACGACCTGCAACACGCCCTCCTGCGTGTCGTTCAGATCGAGCAGGCGCGCGAGCAGCAGCGGGCCCATTTCGGAGATGGTGGTGCGCACCGGATGGCCCTGCTCGCCGAACATATCCCAGAAGATCACCGGGAAGTCCGCATAGGCGTAGTCATCCATGCCAAGCTCGGCGGCGCGGCCCTCCAGCTTGTCGGCATGCTTGAATTTCGGGGAGCCGGGAACCGCGAGCCCGGCCAGGTCGCCCTTCACGTCCGCCACGAACACCGGCACGCCATTGGCCGAAAAGCTCTCGGCGAGGCCCTGGAGCGTCACCGTCTTGCCGGTGCCCGTGGCCCCCGCGATCAGGCCATGGCGGTTGGCGCGCGAGAGCAGCAGTTCCTGCGCTTCGCCCGCCTCGTTCCGACCCAGAAAAATCGCATCCACCCGCATTCCCTCCTGTCGGCAAGCCCTCCGCCCGCTCTGCTCGGCCCGCATCGCATGCGTCAAGGTGGTTCCAATTCGCGAGGCCTTCGATAGAGCGGGGATGATGGCGATGGCGGACCCCTTCATCCTGCTCGACGATGCGCGTGACGGTGCGGGCGTCGGTGCGCGCCTGTTCGAATCGCCGCGAGAGGTCTTCCGCGCATTGCGCCCGGACGAGGTGGCCGAGACGCTCGCGGCGGCAGAGGCGGCACAGGCCGACAGGGGCGGCACGCTGGCGGGCTACATCGCCTACGAGGCCGGGCTGGCATTGGAGCCGAAGCTGCGCCCGCTCGCCGATGCGCGAACCGGGGCGGCGGGGCCGCTCGTCTGGCTCGGCCTGTTCGAGAACGAGCAGGCGATTTCTGCGGACGAGGTCGAGGAATGGTTGGCAACCCGCGCGCCGGGCGCGGCGAGCCTCGGCCCGCTGGAGCCCGCGATCTCGCTCGGCCAGTGGGAAGCGCAGTTCGCGCAGCTGCAGCAGGCCATCGCGGCGGGCGACATCTATCAGGCCAATCTCACGCTGCCGCTGACCGGCTCCTACCGGGGCGATCCGCTGGCGCTCTACGCGCGCTTGCGGAAGGCCTCGCACGCGGGCCACGGCGGCGTGGTGTGGGATGGCAGCCATGCGCTCGTCAGCCTCTCGCCAGAGCTGTTTTTCGAGACGTGCGACGGCGAACTGGCCGCGCGCCCGATGAAGGGCACCCGCCCGCGCCACGCGGACCCGGCGGAAGACCGCGCGGCGGCACAGGAACTGGCGCATTCGGAGAAGGACCGCGCCGAGAACCTCATGATCGTCGACCTGATGCGCAACGACATTGCCCGCGTCGCCGAATCGGGGTCGGTGCGGGTGGACGAGCCGTTCAAGGTCGAGACCTTCCCGACGGTACACCAGATGGTCAGCACGGTGCGCGCGGACTTGAAGCCCGGCAAGGGTCTGGCCGACATCGTCAAGGCGCTGTTCCCCTGCGGTTCGATCACCGGCGCACCCAAGATCCGCGCGATGGAGATCATCGACCGGCTGGAGCGCGACGCGCGCGGACCCTATTGCGGCGCAATCGGCGCCTGGGGGCCGGACGGCCGCGCCAGCTTCAACGTCGCGATCCGCACGCTGCGGCTGACCCCGGTGGAAAACGGCCACGGCACGGCGGTGCTGGGCGTGGGTGCAGGGATCGTTGCCGATAGCGAGCCCCTTGCCGAATGGCGCGAGGCGCAGATCAAGGCGGGGTTCGCGAGGAAGAGCGGGCCCGAGTGCCGCGCGCCCGCGTTCGACCTGATCGAGACCATGCGCTTCGACCCCGAGGAAGGCATCGCGCTGCTCGAAGGCCATCTTGCGCGGATTTCCGCCAGCGCGCACGAACTGGGCTTCTCGTTCGACCGCCACGCGGCGCGCAACCAGATCCAGACGCTGTGCTTCGAGCTGAGCGAGGGCGCGAAGGTGCGGCTGACCTGTGCGCGTTCGGGCACGACCGCGATCGAAGTCGCGCCGCTGCCCGCCACGCCGTCCGAACCGCTCGACTGCATCGCCCTGCCGCTGCCGGTGGATGCGGGCGACTGGCGGCTGCGGCACAAGACCACCGATCGCGGCTTCTACGCCGACGCACTCGCGGCAGCGCACGAGACGGACGCGCACGAAGCGCTGCTGGTGCGCGAGGACGGGCTCGTCACCGAAGGCTGCTGGACGAGTGTGTTCGTCGAGCGCGCCGGAATGCTCGTCACCCCGCCCCGCGCGCTCGGCCTGCTGCCGGGGGTGTTCCGCGAATCGCTGATCGCCGAAGGTCGCGCGGTCGAGGGCGAGATTTCGCTCGACGATCTCGAAGGCGGGTTCTTCATCGGCAATGCGCTGCGCGGCATGATGCGCGCGCGGCTCGTCTGACCTTATGAATATCGCGATTCTCTACGAAGACGGCGAGGCGCTGGTGATCGACAAGCCGGCAGGCCTACCGATCGACCGCCCGCGAAAGGGCGGCGAATGCCTAGAGGACCATCTCGATTCGCTGAAGCTGGGCTTTCAGCGGCGTCCGCTCCCCGTCCATCGGCTCGATACCGACACCAGCGGCTGCCTGCTCCTTGCGCGCAATCCCAAGGCGCACAAGCGCTTCGCCGCCGCGTTCGAGGCGCAGGCGGTGAGCAAGGTCTATCATGGCATCCTCGCAGGCGTGCCGCAGGATACCGAGGGGCGGATCGAACTCGCGCTCTCGAAGGTCAGCAGTGCCGAGAAGGGCTGGCGGATGATCCCCGCAAGGAAGGGCAAGCCATCGGCGACCGACTGGCGCGTGGTCGCTGCGCACGAGGGCCTCGCGCTGGTCGAATTCCGTCCGGCGACGGGCCGCACCCACCAGATCCGCGTCCATGCGGCCAGCGGGATCGGCATTCCGCTGCTGGGCGACCCTGTTTACGGCAGCCGCGAAGGCGCGCCGCGTACCATGCTGCACGCCAGCGCGATCAGCGTGGCGCGCGAGGGCAAGCCCGATATCGCCGCCACCAGCCCCCTGCCCGCCGATTTCGCCGCGCTGGGTTTCGACACGACTGCCGATGACCCTGCCTGACGATCTCATGGCCCGCGCGCATTCGCTGGCGGAGGAGCGCTTCGTGGCGGGCTCGGGGCCAGGCGGCCAGAACGCCAACAAGGTCGCCACCGAAGTCCAGCTGCGGGTCAATGCCTACAAGCTGCGGCTCTCGCCCTTCGCCTTCCGGCGGCTGCAGGAGGTCGCGGGCAGCCGACTGACCGATTCGGGCGACATCCTGATCGTCGCGCGCGAGTACCGCACGCAGGAAGCGAATCGGGCCGAAGCGCGCGAAAAGCTGGAGGCGCTGCTGCGCGAGGCGCATCGCAGGCCCAAGCCCCGCGCCAAGACCCGGCTCAATCGCGTGGGCAAGACCCAGCGGCTCAAGCAGAAGAAGGCGCGCGGCGCGATCAAGGCCAAGCGCGGAAAGCCCGACCGCCAGGATTGGTGAGGGCGACTGGTAGCTTGACTTTTCCACCGCTGCCGCCCAATAGCGCCTGCGATCGGGCGGTGCCGTGGGCGCCGCCTGTTGTTTTTCACCCGTTGCACATCGTGAAGTCCCATTGGGACGATCCACCGATGGCCGGGCCCTTGAACTGGCAGGATTGAGTTATGGCGAAGCCCGCAACCGTCAAGATCAAGCTCGTGTCGACCGCGGACACCGGCTTCTACTACGTGACGAAGAAGAACCCGCGCAACATCACCGAGAAGATGACCTTCCGCAAATACGACCCGGTCGTGCGCAAGCACGTCGAGTTCAAGGAAGCGAAGATCAAGTAATCTTCGTCGCGCTGTGGGGACAGGTCGACCGACCTGGCCTTGCGGAAGCGGAACCGGCTCGCTCACACGCGGTTCACTCCGGGACCATTACGGAGGCCGTTATGATGAACAAGACATCGCTGCTTCGCCGCCCGCTTGCCGGGCTCGCCAGTCTCGCGCTGATCGGCGCCGCGCCGATCGCGGCAACCATCGCCCTGCCCGCGCCCGCCTATGCTGCGGGCGGCACGCTCGACAATGCGGTGGCAGCACTGCGCGGCATCTCGACGATGCGCGCCGATTTCACGCAGACCGACCGCAGCGGGCAGACCGTGCGCGGCAAGATGACGCTCAAGCGGCCGGGCAAGATTCGCTTCGAATATGCCGACGACGTGCCGCTGCTGATCGTTTCCAACGGCAAGTCGCTGACCATGATCGATTACGAGGTCAATCAGGTCCAGCGCTGGCCGATCAGCAATTCGCCGCTGGGCGCGCTGCTCGATCCCAATCGCGACGTGAAGAAGTACGGCAAGCTGCGCGACACGGGCAATCCGAATGTCCTCTCGGTCGAGGTGCGCGATCCGAACAAGCCCGAATACGGCATGATCACGCTGATCTTCGTGCGCAACAGCAAGGCGCCGGGCGGCTGGCAGCTGACCAACTGGGTCGCGCTCGATGCGCAGAACAACCGGACCACGGTGCGGCTGTCGAATCACCGCTATGGCGTCTCGGTGAACAATTCGACCTTTACCTACAAGGACCCGCGCCGCGCATCCCGTCGACCGGGCTAAACCGTTCGTCGAGCAATGCCCTGTGTGCGCGGTCGAATGCGCTTTCGCGTTCATGGGCAAGCAAGGCTGGCGGGCCTAGTTTGAATCGCACAAGGCCTGACGAACCTGCGGGTTTCCCCCCTGTTGCCCCGCGGTTCCCTTCAACGGACGGCCTTGTCGCAAGCGTGACGAACGCTCGTAAGGAACCCCCGTGCCACAGCCCCCGGCGCGGGGGTTTTCTTATCTGATATCGGGGTGGCCCCGAACGGCGGCGAAAAGCCCCGCGCTTATTCTTCCCAGCCGAAGGCGGCGCGCATGATGTCGTAAATCAGGTTCTGCTCGATCACGCCGCGCACGCGCTGTGCGCCGGGGCCGGTGCCGAACAGGGCCACATCCTCGCCCCCGTGGGTCTCCGAACCGAGCGGGACCAGCGCCTGTTGGGTCGCTTTCGCACCCGTTTCCGGCACCCCGCGTTCGCCCTGCACCGCGCCGGGGCCATTGGCATAGCCCAATGTGGTGTAGGGCTTGCCGTCGCGTGCAAGCGTGGGAGCGTCGCCGCCCGCCCCATCTTCGTCGAGCCCGACGACCAAGCCGAGAATGTCATTCCCGCGCTGCGGATAGCCCGCGATGGTGAAGACGTGGCTGTGATCGGCGGTGACGAGGATCAGCGTTTCTTCCGGATCGGTATTCTCGAGTGCGTAGCGCACGGCGCGCGCGAACTCGATCGTCTCTTCCAGCGCATAGCCCGCCTGCCCGGCATGGTGCGCGTGGTCGATCCGCCCGCCCTCTACCATCAGGTAAAAGCCGGCAGGGTCGAGCGAGAGGCGCCGGATCGCTTCGGCGGTCATCTCGGTCAGGGTCGGCTCGGCGGTCTGGCTGGTCCGGTCGAGCTGGTAGGTCATGTGGCTGCCCGAGAACAGGCCGAGCACCGGGGCATCGAGCGAGGCCCGCCGCATCGAGGCGGTATCGGTCACGAAAGTGCCGCCCGTGGAAGCGGCCCATTCCGCCGGGAGATCGGCATTCGCATCCAGCCGCGCTCCGCCTTTCCCGCTGCCGTAGAAGCTGCGCGCGCCTCCCCCGAAAGCGAGATCGAACGGGTATTCGACCAACTGGCGCGCGATGTCCGCGCAGCCGAGCCCGCGCTGGCTTTCGGGAATATCGGCGTCCGCTTCCCAGTTGCGCTCCGGGCTGGCGGCATAGACCGCCGCCGGGGTCGCGTGGGTCAGCCGCGCGGTGCTGACGATGCCCACCGCCTTGCCCTTCTCGCGTGCCTCGTCCGCGATCCGCGGCAGGGGGTTGGCCTGCGCCGCGGCGCAATCGCCACGCGGTACCTGCGGCGGGGTGTTGAGCACGCCCATGCGGGTCTTGACCCCGCTGTTGAGCGCGCTCGCCGTGCCCGCGCTGTCGGAAACCTGCGCATCGGTATTGTAGGTCTTGACCAGCGCCACGTTGTCGAAGGTCTCGAAGCTCAGCTGATAGTCCTCCCCGGGGAGGCCCTGCTGCTGTCCGGCGAGAATGCGCGCGGCGGTGATCGTGGAAATGCCCATCCCGTCGCCGACGAACAGGATGACGTTCTTGGCCTTGCCCGCCGGAACCACCGGGGCCGAAGCGGAGCGTGCCTGCCCGTCGCTGCCGTAATAATTCGTGGTGGAGGTACACGCCGCCAGCGGCAGCGCGACGAGCGCCGCAAGCACGGTCGCCCAGCGTTTCGTGGGGCGGTGGGTATGGCGGATCATGGCAGGCTCCCTGTTCGCGAGGCAATCGGCGTAGCGCCAATTCCCATTGCGCATCAATGAGACAATTGCGCGAACGCGCAAGCGTGCCGCTCGTCCGCCGCCCTCGCACCCGAGGGGCCGTCTTGCCGCATGCCGATACGCGCCCTAAGTCCGCGAGCATGGTTTCTGTCACCACCTGGAACATCAACTCGGTCCGCCTGCGCATGCCGCTGGTCGAGCAATTTCTCACAGCCCACGCGCCGGACATCCTGTGCCTGCAGGAGATCAAGTGCGTCGAGGAGCAATTCCCCGCCAAGGCCTTCCGCGAACTGGGTTACGATCACATCGCGATCCACGGGCAGAAGGGCTATCACGGCGTCGCCACGGTCAGCCGCCTGCCGTTCGAGGAGATTTCGCGCCACGACTGGCAGGATAATGGCGAGGCGCGCCATGTCGGCGTGCGGCTCACCGATCCCGCGCATCAGGGCATGATCGTCGAGAATGTTTACGTGCCAGCAGGTGGCGATGTGCCCGACCGCGAGGTGAACCCCAAGTTCGGCCAGAAGCTCGATTTTCTGGAACGGATGGCGCGCTGGGCCGACACGGTCGACCAGCCGACGCTGATCGTCGGCGATTTCAACATCGCCCCGCTCGAAAGCGATGTGTGGAGCCACAAGCAACTGCTCAAGGTGGTCAGCCACACGCCGGTCGAGGTCGAGGCGCTGCAACGCTTCATGGATGCGCACGGCTGGATCGATATCGGGCGCGAGCATGTGCCCGCGCCCGAGCGCTATTATAGCTGGTGGAGCTATCGCAATCCCAACTGGCAAACCAACGACAAGGGCCGGCGGCTCGACCACATGTGGGCCAGCCCCGAGCTTGCAAAGCAGGCGACCGGGCACTCCATCCTCGAGGAGGCGCGGAGCTGGGAGCGGCCGTCGGACCATGTTCCGCTGACCACGGAGTTCGAGCTCTGAGCGCGAACCGGCCCGGCGGCTCCCACGTCGGGGGCGCGCGGGCCCTGGCGCAGGCGATCGACGCCTTGCGCCATGGCTGGCCGATCCGGGTGGATGACAGCCCCGCCCTCCTCCCGGTCGAAACCGCCGCTTCGCCCGAGGCGGCGGGCGATACCATGCTGATTTCCGCCGCGCGGGGCACGACGCTGAAACTCGCCAACCAGCGCGAAGCGGCCGTGCCCCATGCGCCGGTGCTGATCGAAGGGGGCGAGCCCTTCGCGCTCGATCTGGCGCGCGCCGTCGCGGACCCTGCGCTCGATCTCGCCAACCCGATGAAGGGGCCGTTTCGCGCGCTTCCCCTGCCCGATGCGGACTGGCCGGCAACCGCGCTCGAGATTGCGCGGCGTGCAGGCATCCTGCCCGCCTTCCTGCTCGATCCCGACCCGGCGGAGGAGACGGTTGCCGTCAAGGCAAGCGACCTCGCGGCCTTTTCCGACCCGGCGAATTTGCGCATCGCCGCCCGCACGCGCCTGCCCACCGCCGCCGCCGAGCAGGCGGAAATCGCGATCTTCCGCTCGCCTGCGGACCTGCGCGAGCATGCCGCGCTCATCATCGGGCGCCAGAGCGCGGATCATGTCCCGCTGGTGCGGGTCCATTCCGAATGCCTGACCGGCGATGTCTTCGGCAGCCTCAAATGCGATTGCGGGCCGCAGCTCGACGCCGCGCTGCGCGCTTTCGCGCAGGAGGCCGAGCGTGGCGGATACGGGGTGGTGCTCTATCTGCGGCAGGAGGGCCGGGGGATCGGCCTCGTCAACAAGCTGCGCGCCTATCAGCTGCAGGAACAGGGGCACGACACGGTGGAGGCCAACCAGCGGCTGGGCCTGCCCGACGAATCGCGAGACTTTCCCATTGCGGGACGGATATTATCCCTACTGGGGATTTCACGTATACGGCTGCTGACGAACAACCCGGCCAAGCTTACGGCGATGGAAGAACAGGACATCGAAATCGTCGAAAGGCTACCCTTGGATACGGGCACAAACCCTCACAACACCCGCTACCTGGCAACCAAGCGCGACCGCTCCGGCCACCTCCTTCCATGAGGAAGCTGACCATTCGCGAAGAGCGCGAGGGCGATGCCCCCGCAATCCACGCCCTGACCAAAGCCGCCTTCGCCAAGGCGATCCGGTCCGACGGTAACGAGCAGAACATCGTCGATGCCCTGCGGCGCGACGGCGACCTGGCCCTGTCGCTGGTGGCGACGAACATGGACGAGGCGATCATCGGGCATATCGCCGTGTCGCCCGTCACGATCTCCGACGGGACGGAAGGCTGGTATGCGGCGGGGCCGGTCTCGGTCATGCCGACGCGGCAGCGCGTGGGGATCGGATCGCAACTCGCGACCGAAGCGATCGACCGGATGGAGGAGCGCGGGGCCAAGGGGCTCGTCCTGCTGGGCGATCCGGGCTATTATGCGCGTTTCGGGTTCATGCCCGATCCGGACCTCGTCCTGCCGGGTGTGCCGGCCGAATATTTCCAGGTTCGCCAGCTGGGCGATGGCCCGCGCCCCAAGGGCGAAGTGACCTACGCGCCGGGCTTCAGCGCTCAGCCGAAGGGCTAGCTTTACCGCTCCTCGCCTGGCTCGTCGGAAAACATCTTGGCAAATTCCTCGCGTTGGCGACGCATCATTTCGGTTTGTGCTTCCGCCTCCGCGGCGCTTCCCGGCACACGTTCGGGCCGCTGGGGAATGCTTGCGTCCAACGGCATGACCGTCACCTTGGCGCCGGTTCCGGCAAGCGCCGCCTCGATATCTCCGCTAGCGGAGCGATTGGCACTTACGAATACGAGCAAGTTCTCGAGCGCCCCCAACGGAAGCCTATCTCTCACCCGGGCAAGCCGATCGACAAGAAGAGATTCGTTGCACGGGGCCGCGATAACGATATGCTCGCGCCAGACACTTTCGGCTGCGTCCTCAAAGGCTTTATCGAACCATCCGAGCGACTTGGCATGTCGATCCGAAGAGGGTGGATCGATGATCTTGATCGCAGGTACCGGGCGGTCCAGGTAATCCGGCACAAGGCGCTGGAAAGCTTCACGAAGGTAGTCGTACAGGCCATCGTTCTCGCAGCCAGCCGGAGCTTTCAGAGGGTCGCGCAGATACGCCAGCCGCGCGGCTTCGGCCTGCTCGTTCGCCCGTTGCACCTTCGCCACCTGCGCTAGGGCACTCTTCCACTCCGCCCCGGTTGGCGCGACAATCGTTCCATCCGCCAGACGAATGCGGCGAGTCACCGTCGGCGCATCGCCCCGGTAGAAGGCGTCCCGGTCAACTGTCGGCACGTACACATCCAACTCAAGGAATTCTCCGCCGTCCGTCAGGCGCTTATCATGGCTCCAGCGCATCGAGCTCGTGGAGGTCGGCAGAGCATCAATATATGCCTGCGGCAGGAAATCGCTCAGCTGGATCGACCGAATCAGCTCACCACGCGCGTTATAAATCACGATGACATGCTCACCGAAACCTACGCTGTGCCAGTTGTCGAAGGTGACGATGTGGCTGCCGTCATCTGCAACCAGCGCACTCACAGGAGAGACGTTGTTGACCAGGCGGGTCAACCAAACTTGAGACCAGCTGCCGTCGTTCGCCCTTCGCTCGAGAAGGGCGATCGGACCCGGTCGTTCAACCTTTTCCCCGGCCTCGCGAGCCTCGACTTCCTCGCTGAAATACTGGAGGGCACTGTCAATAGGTGACGGTTCTATGGTCAGCCGATAGGTTTCATTCTGCGAAAGGACGACCTGCGTCCGGGGCGGTGCCCAGCTATCGGCTAGCGCGGCGCTGGTCGTCGAAAGCGCCAGCAACGCCAACGCAAGGCAAATGAGTGATCGGAAACGCAACATGCGATTGCGATCATAGGTGAAATTTCGCGCGGGGGAAGTTCCTAGACCGGGGACCTAGCGCCGCTCGAAGGGCGACAGCCCGCTGGCGAGGCGGTTGTCGGTGATACGCAGCTGGGCGCCGGTCCAGTCCGCCACGAAAGCAGACTGGCGCGTCAGCGAGGGCACGAAGCGCGCATCGTTGCCCGCGATCGTCAGCCCGTCCGAACTGTGGAGCTGCTCCTCCGCGCCAACGGCGATGAAGGCGGAGTAGTTCTCCTTGTCGCGCCCCTGCACGAACCAGTTATTGGTGATCTGGCCCCGTGCTCCCGCAGGCAGATCGATCATGTAATTGGTCGCGCGGCCATCCGAATCGTCGAAGCTGGACGCCGCGATCTCGACCATCGCCGCGCGCGATTTGACGTAGTGGCCGCCGGTCCCCTGCTCGAACCGGCTGCGGGTCACGCGGAAATGCCCGATCGCGCCGGTATAGATCGAATGGGCACACCCGGCGGAGTTCTCGCAGGTGCCGAGGCGCGTGAAGGTGGAGCGGTCCACCACCAGCCGGATCATTTCGTCATGCGAGGTCAGGATGCCCTGCTGGCTGTCGCGGAACCAGGAATTGGCGACGGTCAGATTGCCCGCTTCGAGGCGGATCCCCGCGCCGTTCCCGTCGGGAACGGCGATGCGGCTAAAGATGATGCCCGAAACGCTCGCCTCGGCCCCGCGCAGCACCAGCGCCGCCTTGCCCTCGCACGCGGTGCCGGTGAATTCGACCTCCCCCGGTTCGGTCGCAAGAAAGGCCACGCGGCCCGCCTGCTGAACGGCGCACTGGCGATAGGTGCCCGGCTGAATCGCAATGCTGCCCTCGCCCGATCCGATCGCGTCGACCGCGCCCTGCAAGGTGGAATAGCCGCGATTGGTTTCGACCACCACGAAGGGTGCCTGCGTCGTCTGCGCCATCAGCGCGGCAATCGGAATCAGCGCCACGGCGGCCACGGCGACAATCGCGGCGAGGAACATCGACGGTCGGCCCAGCGCGGGCCGGTTGGCGAAGGGGTGCTCGGTGCGGTCGTGTGCCTGGGTCATGCGCAGGATCGCTAGCGGATAATGGTAAACACACCGCTAAGATTCGGGGCCCCGCCGATGCGCCGCATTTCCCTTTGCCCCGCGCGGTCCGGTCTGCTTAGTTCGCGCCCGGCACGGGGGCCAGATCGCCCCGAAGACGTGCAGCAAATTCACATGGAGTATGGGCAGATGAAATTCACGATCCGTATGGGCCTGATCGGCGTGGGCGCTCTGGCGCTTGCCGCGTGCGGCGATTCGAACGATGCCAGCGACGAAGTGGTGGCCGACAATGTCGAGATTCCCGCCGACGATGCGCTGGACGATATCGACGAAGAGCCGGTGATGGACGAAGAAGTGACGCCGCCCCCGCCCGCGCCGGTCGAGACGCAGACCGCCGAAGAGCAGCAGGAAGCCGTCCGCCGCTCGGTAGAGGACGAGGCATCGAGCGCAGAAGACGTCGCGGCACAAGTCAAGGCCGAGCTCGACGCAATGAATGCCGAAGACTGATCGGGTTCGCCGGGCGGTGCGGCCTACGCCGTGCTGCCCGGCAGACCTCGCCTGAGAATTATCACGAATACGGGAATGTACATGTCTGGAATGGATGCAGACACCTTCGATCAGTTTATCGAGCAGCTCTGGCGCTATGTGCACGAGCGGCTGATTCCGGCGGAGAAGGATGTCATCGCCGCCAACGAAATCCCGGCCGAAATCCTCGACGAGATGCGCGAAATGGGCCTGTTCGGCCTGACCATGCCGGAAGAATACGGCGGGGCGGGCATGAATACCTCGCAATATATCGAGACGATCCGCGTGCTGTCCTACGCGCTGCCCGCCTATCGATCGATCACCTCGATCAACCTCGGCATGGTGTGCACCGCGCTCAAGAACTCCGGCACCGAGGAGCAGAAGGCCGAATGGCTACCCCGCCTCGCGGCGGGCGAGATCGCCTGCTTCGGGCTGACCGAGCCGGGCAGCGGGTCGGACAGCGCGGCGATGCAGACCACCGCGGTGAAGGATGGCAACGGCTATGTCCTCAACGGGTCCAAGCGCTACATCACCAACGCGCCCTTCGCGAAGCTCGGCCTGATCATGGCGCGCACCAGCAAGGAAGCGCTGCCCAAGAACGCGCACGTTTCCGCCTTCCTCGTCGACATGGAAAAGGCGGGCGTTTCGGTCGGCAAGCCCGACAAGAAGATGGGCCAGGAAGGCAGCCAGATCGCCGACATCTATCTCGACGATGTGCATGTCGATGGCGATGCGCTGCTGGGCGGAGAGGAAGGCAAGGGCTTCCGCACCGCGATGATGAGCCTCGACAACGGGCGGCTCTCGGTCGCGGCGGCGAGCGCGGGCTATGCGCGCCGCATCCTCGATACCGCGATGCGCTACGCCACCGAACGCAAGGCGTTCGGCGAGGCGATCACGCAGTTCCAGCTGATCCAGGCGATGCTCGCGGATAGCGAGGCGGAAATCTACGCGGCGGAATGCATGCTCAAGGACGCGACCGCCAAGGTCGATGCGGGCGAGCCCTCGCTACTGCCTGCCGCCAGCACCAAGCTGTTTGCCTCCGAAATGTGCAACCGGGTCGCCAACCGCTGCGTGCAGATCCATGGCGGTGCAGGCTACCTCGCCGAATACGAGGCCGAGCGGTTCTATCGCGACAGCCGGATCTACACGATCTACGAAGGCACCAGCCAGATCATGCAGCTGGTGATCGCCAAGGCCATGCTGCGCAATTTCGCAGCCGGGGCGCAAGCCTGATGGCCCAGCTGCGCCGCGCGGCGATCGTCTCGCCCATCCGCACGCCCGTCGGCCGGTTCCTCGGCACGCTTACCCCGCTGGAGGCAGGCCCGCTGGCCGCACACATCATCGAGGCGCTGGTGGAGCGCACGAGGATCGATCCCGCGCGGGTGGACGACGTCGTCTTCGCGCAAGGCTATGGCAGCGGCGAAGCGCCTGCCATCGGTCGCTGGGCGTGGCTCGCTGCGGGCATGCCCATCGAGGTCCCCGGCTTCCAGCTCGACCGGCGCTGCGGCTCCGGCCTGCAGGCGGTGATCGAAGCGGCGATGATGGTCCAGACCGGCGCGGCGGATTGCGTGCTGGCAGGCGGCGTCGAATCGATGTCCAATGTCGAGCACTACACCACCGGCGCCCGCCACGGCGCGAAGATGGGCGATGTCGCCCTGTGGGACCGGCTGACGCGCGGTCGGCTGATGAGCCAGCCGATCGAGCGCTTCGGCGTGATCTCGGGCATGATCGAGACGGCGGAGAACCTTGCCAAGGATTACGACATCAGCCGCGAGGCGGCGGACGCCTATGCCGTCTCCTCTCACCAGAAGGCGGCTGCAGCGTGGGAGGCGGGCAAGTTCGACGCCCAGACCGTGCCCATCGACGTACCGCAGCGCCGCAAAGACCCGGTCCGCTTCGCGCGCGACGAGGGTTTTCGCCCCGATGCTTCGATGGAAAGCCTCGGCGCACTGCGGCCGATAGAAAAGGACGGCATCGTGACGGCGGGCAATGCCAGCCAGCAGAACGATGCCTCCGCCGCATGCTTCGTGGTCGCCGAGGACAAGCTCGAAGAGCTGGGCCTCGAGCCGATGCTGTGGTTCGAGGGCTGGGCCGCCGCCGGGTGCGACCCGTCGCGGATGGGCATCGGCCCCGTGCCCGCGGTCGAGCGGCTGTTCGCGCGCACCGGCAAGGGGTGGAACGATATCGACCTCGTCGAACTGAACGAAGCTTTCGCGCCGCAGGTGCTCGCCGTGCTGAAGGGCTGGGGCTGGAGCGAGGACGATTCGCGCCGCGACATGCTCAACGTCAATGGCTCGGGCATCTCGCTCGGCCATCCCATCGGTGCGACCGGCGGGCGTATCCTGGCGGACATGGCGCACGAGCTGCACCGGCGCGAAGGGCGCCACGCGCTCGAGACGATGTGCATCGGCGGCGGTCAGGGCCTCGCGGCGCTGTTCGCGCGCGCGGCATGAGCGATTGGTCGGACTGGATCGGGCGCGAGGCTCGCGCCGCCGACCGGCTCGACGAAGCGCTGGCCGCGCGCTGGCTCGCGACGCTCGATCTGACCGCACCCGATAGCGGCCGGATGCCGCAGGGCATCCACTTCGCGCTGTGCACGCCGCAGGCCCCCACCGCGATGCTGGGCGAGGACGGGCACCCGGCCCGCAGCGACGATCCGGCCAGCCTCTATCCGCCGATCGACCTGCCGCGCCGCATGTGGGCGGGCAGCGAGATCACTTTTTTGCGTCCGCTGTCGCTGGGCGAGAGGATCGACAAGCTGAGCCGGGTCGCAGGAATCGAGGAGAAGGAAGGCCGCAGCGGGCGCCTCGCCTTCCTCAAGCTGGAGCACGAGATCGCCGCGGAAGGCAAGCCCGCGATCCGCGAAACCCAGACGCTGGTCTACCGCGAGGCATCGCCGCCCGATGCGCCGCTGGTCCCGCCCGAAGTCACGCAAAGCCTGTTCGATCCCTCCGCCTGGGACCGGGTGGATACGCTCGCGCCGTCAGAGGCGCTGCTGTTCCGCTTCTCCGCGCTCACCTTCAACACCCACCGCATCCATTACGATGCGCCCTATGCGCGCGATGTGGAGCGTTACCGGGGGCCGGTGGTCCACGGGCCGCTGATCGCAACGCTGTTGCTCCAGCTCGCGGCGCAGATCGCGGGGGACAATGCGCTGGGGAGCTTCGCCTTTTCGGCCCGTTCCCCCGCAATTGCGGGCGACAGGCTGCACCTCGCGCTGCGCCGGACCGGCGAGACGCTGGAAATGGCCGCGCTGAACGATGCCGGGCAGGTGCTGACGCAGGCCGAAGCGGTGATCGCCGCAGGTTAACGCGGACAAATTGTTATGCGGCCCGCAAAATGCTATTCCCGGGTCCATGGATGCAGTTCTCGAACGCGAACCCGATTTCGCAGAAATTCCCAGGATGCCGGACGACGTGTTTACCGCGCCGCTCAAGCGGCCGGCGCATGTCGGCGAGGACTGGCTCGAACCCAAGCAGACCGAATACGACAGCGAAGACGACGCGATCTGGGACGATCTCTTCGCCCGCCAGATGGATGTTCTGCCCGGTCGCGCGGCGAGCGCCTTCATGGAGGGGCTCGACCGGCTGGACCTCGGCACCGGGGGCGTGCCCGATTTCGGCCAGCTATCGGAGGATCTGGGCAAGCTGACCGGGTGGAGCGTGGTGCCCGTGCCGATGCTGATCCCCGATCACATCTTCTTCTGGCACCTCGCCAACCGCCGGTTTCCCGCCGGCAATTTCATCCGCACGCGCGAAACCTTCGACTACATCCAGGAGCCGGACGTCTTCCACGACGTGTTCGGCCACGTGCCGATGCTGACCAACCAGGTCTTCGCGGACTACATGCAGGAATATGGCCGCGCCGGTTGGCGGGCGATGAAGCACAACCGGCTGAAGGCGCTGGGCGCGCTCTACTGGTACACGGTCGAATTCGGCCTCATCATGGAAGACGTCGGCCTGCGCGCCTATGGCGCTGGCATCCTCTCCGGCCCGACCGAGGCGGTGTTCTCGGTCGAGGCGAAGAGCCCCAACCGGATCATGCTCAATGTCGACCGGGTGATGCGCACCGATTACGTGATCTCGGACCTGCAGCCGACCTATTTCGTGATCGAGAGCTTCGACGATCTGTATCGCAAGACGGTCGAGCGCGATTTCGAGCGGCTCTACAAGAGCCTGCCGCCCTCGTTCACCTATGCCAATTCGGCGGTGATCGACGTCGACAACGTGATCAATGTCGGCACGCAGGAATACCTGCTGCGCGGCGGCCGCGGGAGCGGCGCGCGCCCCGTTTGACCGGGCGCGACCGGAAGGCCGGTCGCCGCAATATCCTCAGACAAAAGAAAACCGGCCCCGAATCGCTTCGGGGCCGGTCGAATTCATCCGGAGATGAAGCGCGATTACTCGGCGGCTTCTTCTTCGGTGATTTCGTCGGTGGCTTCTTCGGTCGCCGTGTCGTCGGCCATGCCTTCGTCGGTCATGGTCTCGTCGGTCATGGTGTCGTCCGCCATGGTGTCGTCGGTCATGGTGTCGTCGGTCATGGTGTCGTCCGCCATGGTGTCTTCGGCGGTGGTGTCGGTTTCGGCGGTTTCGGTTTCACCGCAGGCGGCAACGCCCAGGCCCAGCGCGACGGTCGAAGCGATCAGAGCGGCTTTGAAAGTGGTCTTCATTGATCTTCCCCTTGATTGATTGGGAGTCCGGCATAGCCACGTTTTTGCCACACGGATACCCCGAACTTGCCTCAATCGCGGAGGAGCCCGATTGGAAGCGGCATCAGCGGCGGGCGAAGGGGTCGACAAGGGAGACCAGCGCCAGAACGGCGCATCCGGCAGCGAGGGCAACGATGAGCGCGCGCGCGCCGAGCGATTCGATCAGCGGGGCATCGCTCACCGCAAGACCCGATAGTAGCGTCGTGGTCGCGCCCAGGCCCACCCGCAGCCAGGCAGCCCGACTGTCTTCGGCGCCGGTGATGAACGCGACCAGCCATCCGAGGACGGCGCCGCTGCACAGGAGGACAATAAGGCCCATAGGTTCCGCAATAAAACGTGTCGTTCGTTAACCTGCAGAACAGCGAAAAAGCTCCTTGGTTCCCATCCGTTTACCAGCTGCAGGCCTGCCTCACCATGCGAACAGCCAGATCAGCGTGACGGATCCGATCAGGATCCGGTACCACGCGAAGGGCGCGAAGCCGTGTCTGCTGACATAGGCGACGAAGGCACGGATCACGACCAGCGCGACCACGAAGGCCGCGACGAAGCCGCAGGCGATCTCGCCCCAGCCGATCGCGGCTTCCCCGGCGAGCAGCGCGGGTTCGTCGACCAGCTTGACGGTCGCCGCGCCGAGCATGGTGGGCACTGCGAGGAAGAAGGAAAACTCCGCCGCCGTCTTGCGCCCCACGCCCATTGCCAGCGCGCCCATGATGGTCGCGCCCGAACGGCTGGTGCCCGGGATCATGGCGAGGCACTGGACCAGCCCGATGGCGAGCGAGGTCCGCACCGAGAGCGCTGCGACGCCGGTATCCTCGCGCGGGGGAATCGCCTTTTCGAGATAGAGGATCGCGATCCCGCCGATCACCAGCGCGGTGGCGACCACTCCGGGGCTTTCGAGCATCGCGTCGATCGCGTCCTTGGCGATCAGCCCGATGATCGCGGCGGGCACGAAGCCGAGCACGATGTTGCGCACGAAGCGGATCGCCTCGTCCTCGCGCCTCAGCAGGCCCATGCCCATCTTCCAGAAGGTGCCCCAATAGGCGACGATCACCGCAAGAATCGCGCCGAGCTGGATGATGATGTTGAACTGGCGCCACTGGGCCGGATCGTAGCCGAACCACGCCTGCGCCAGGATCAAGTGCCCGGTCGATGATACGGGCAGGAACTCGGTGAGACCTTCGAGGAGGCCGAGCAGGATGGCGGTGACGATGGTGTCCATGGGCGAGAGGCTCAATGCGAAGGGGCCGCGCAAGTCAAGCTGCGCGGCCCCCCATTCTTCCAGAGACGCAGTTTTGCCCGCTTACCAGATCGAGATGCGCTCTTCCGGCGGCAGGTAGAGATCGTCCTCGGGCGTCACGTTGAAGGCATCGTACCAGGCATCGATATTCCGCACGACGCCGTTGACGCGGTATTCCTCGGGGCTGTGCGGATCGGTCCGCAGCCGCTGGCGGTAGGAGCCTTCGCGCTGGGCCGAACGCCACACCTGCGCCCAGGCGAGGAAGAAGCGCTGGTCGCCGGTCAGCCCGTCGATCACCTTGTCCTCCTTGCCGTCGAGGCTCAGCTTGTAGGCCCGGTAGGCGAGGCTGAGGCCACCGAGGTCGCCGATATTCTCGCCCAGGGTCAGGCGTCCGTTGACGCAGGTTTCCCCGTCGTCGAGCGGGCAGAAAGCGTCGTACTGCGCGACCAGCGCATCACCGCGCTCGTCGAAGGCGGCGCGGTCGGCATCGGTCCACCAGTTGCGCAGCATGCCGGTGCCGTCCGACTTCGAGCCCTGGTCGTCAAAACCATGGCCGATCTCGTGGCCGATCACCCCGCCGATCGCGCCGTAGTTCACCGCCGGGTCGGCGCTGATGCCGAAGAACGGCTGCTGCAGGATGCCTGCGGGGAAGACGATCTCGTTTTTGGTCGAATTGTAATAGGCATTCACCGTCTGCGGCAGCATGCCCCACTCGGTCCGGTCGATCGGCCCGCCGAGCTTGGAGAGATTGTCCCTCCAGCCCCATTCCGCTGCCGCCATGCGATTGGCCAGCGGATTGCCATCGGCGATCGTCAGGCCCGGATAGGTCTCGAGATTGTCGCGGTAGCCGATCTTGGGATCGAAGCTGCCCAGCTTGGCGAGCGCCTCTTCCTTGGTCGCTTCGCTCATCCACTCGATCTCGTCGATGCTTTCGGCCACGGCCTTGCGCAGATTGGCGACCAGATCGACCATCGCGGCCTTGTTTTCCGCCGGGAAGTAACGCTCGACGTAAGCCTTGCCGACCAGTTCGCCGAGCAGCCCCTCGGTCTCGCCGATGGCGCGCTTCCAGCGGGCGCGCTGCTCGGGCGTGCCCTGCAGCGTCTTTCCGTAGAACGCGAAATCGGCCTCGTCGAAGCGAGTCGGCAGGACCGAGGCGTTGTTTTCGAGGAATTCCTTGACCGTCCAGGCCTGCAGCACTTCGATCGGGGTGTCGAGCAGGAGCGTCATCATTGCCGGGGTGCCGCCGCCGATCTTGGCCAGCACCTCTTCGCTCAGCCCCAGCTCCTCGGCTTCCTCCGCGCTCGGCGGGAGATCGCCGACGATGAAGCGGTCGGTTTCGCCGAAGCCGCTGGCGGTCAGCAGCGCGGTGGTGGGGAAGCCTTCGACGAGGCCGCCCAGTTCCGCCGGGGTCAGCGCGTTGTAGGTCAGGTCGCGGTTGCGGCGCGTCGCGCGATCCCACGAAACCTTGCGGGCGATCCCCTCTTCGAGATCGTAGACCTTCTGCGCCATGCCCGCGGCATCGGCATAGCCGGCCTCGCCCAGCAGGAAGGCGAGATACTCGCGGTACTTGGTCTGGATGTCGACGCCCCGCTCGCTATCGTCGAGATAGTAGTCGCGATCGGGCAGGCCGAGACCGCCCGAGCCGAGATAGACCGAATAGCGGGTCGGTTCCTTGGCATCGACGCTGACCCCGCCGCCCATCGGCGCCGGATAGCCGGGCGTGCCCCACAGCGTGACCAGTTCGGATAGCGTTTCGGCCCCCTGGATCTTGTCGAGATAGGGCTTGGCCGGGGCGAGGCCTGCCGCGTCGATCGCCGCCGTGTCGAGAAAGGCGTTGTAGGCATCGACGATCCGCTTCTCGTCGCCCGACAGCTCGCTCGCGGGCTTGGCGACCAGCTCGTCGACCAGTGCCTTCACGTCGCTGGTCGACTTCTCGCGCAGCAGATTGAACGCGCCGAAACGGCTGAATTCGGGCGGCAGGGGGTTGGCGTCGAGCCACTCCTGATTGACGTAGGCGAAGAAATCGTCGCCCGGATCGATCGTGTCCGAAAGCAGTGTCGGATCGACGCCCCATTCGCCGAAGCTCATGGTCGGCGTCTGCGCTTCGCTTTCGCCGGTGCCGTCTTCCTGCAGCAGCAGGTCGATATCGCCGTCAGGCTCGTGGGCGAGAGCGGGCGCGGACAGCGCCAGCGCGGCAAGGCTGGCGGTGGTGGCAAGGACGGTGCGGATCATGGCTGAACCCCCTGTTTGGAAACGCAAATGGCAAAAAGCCTCTCTGTCGCCGATCCAGATGAACGGCGCATGGCTCGATCAATATCGCATAGCCGGGCAGAGGAGACGAGCGCCGACGCTGGTCGGCCCCACGATGTCATTGGTCGAATGGTTCAGGGGTCGAATGGTTCAGGCCGTGCCGGTCTGCGCGGAGTCGAACTGGAGCCGCGCGAGCCGGGCGTAAAGCCCGCCGCGTGTCAGCAGTTCGGTGTGCGTGCCCTGCTGGACGATCCGCCCCTGGTCCATCACTACGATCCGGTCCGCCTCGCGCACGGTCGCGAGCCGATGCGCGATCACCAGCGTGGTGCGCCCGCGCATGACCCGCGCCAGCGCATCCTGCACCAGCCGCTCGCTCTCGGCATCGAGCGCGCTCGTCGCCTCGTCGAGCAGCAGGATCGGCGCATCGCGCAGGATCGCGCGCGCCAGCGCCAGCCGCTGCTGCTGCCCGCCCGAGAGGCGCGTGCCGTCCTCGCCGAGAAACGTATCGAGCCCCTGCGGCAGGGCTTCGAGGAAATCGGCCGCATTGGCGAGCCGGGCGGCCTCCCAGATCTCCTCGTCGCTCGCATCCCAGCGGCCGTAGCGCAGGTTGTGCCGCGCCGTGTCGGAAAACAGTGTGCCGGTCTGCGGCACGAGGGCCATGCGCGCGCGAATTTCCGCAGGGTCGGCGCTCGGCAGGGGAATCCCGTCGAGCCGGATCGTGCCCGAGTCGGGGTCGTAAAACCGCTGGGCGAGCATGAACAAGGTCGACTTGCCCGCGCCCGAGGGGCCGACCAGCGCGACCGTTTCGCCCGGTTCGATCTCCAGCGTCAGATCGTCGAGCGCGCTTTCGTGCGGGCGAGACGGGTAGGCGAAGCTGACATTGCGGAAGGACAGGCTGCCCCGCGCCGGCACCGGCAGGGGCTGCGGCTTCGCGGGGGCGGCGATCCGCGGCTCGGCCCGCAACAGCTCGGCCAGCCGGTCCGCCGCACCCGCGCCGCGCAGCAGATCGCCATAGGCCTCGGTCAGCGCGCCGAAGGCCCCGGCGACGAGAAAGCCGGTCAGGACGAAGGAACCGATGGTGCCGCCGGTCATCACGCCTTCGGTCACCGCGACCGCGCCGCGCCACATCAGCAGAACGAGCGCGCCGAAGCCCAGCGTGATGACCACCCCGGTCATCACCGAACGGATCAGGATCCGTCGCCGGGCAGTGTCGAAAGTGCGTTCCACCGCCGCAGCGAAGCGCGATTGTTCGCGCGCTTCCTGGGTGAAGGCCTGGACGATCGCCATGCCCGACAGCGTCTCGGTGATCAGCGAGCCGACATCGGCCACCCGGTCCTGGCTCGCGCGGCTGACCTTGCGCAGGCGCCGCGCGAACAGCGTGACCGGCACGATGATGACCGGGATGGCGATCAGCACCATCGCGGTGAGCCGGGGTGCGAGCACGAAGAGGTAGATCATGCCGCCGATGGCGATCAGAAAATTGCGCAGGACGACCGACAGCGTGGCTCCCACCACCTGTTCGATCACGGCCGTGTCGCTGGTCATCCGGCTGGAGATTTCCTTGGGGCTGTTCGCCTCGTAGAAGGCGGGCTCCTGCCGCAGCAGATTGCGCTGGACCTTCACCCGTAGGTTGGCGACCACCCGCTCTCCCAGCCAGTTGACGAAGTAGAACCTCAGCCCCGTGCCGACCGCCAGCACGACCACGATCAGGAACAGGTAGCGGAACCAGCGCGCGATCGAGCCCGGATCGCCGCCATCGGCAAAGCCGCGGTCGATCACCAGCTGCAGTGCGGCGGGAATCGCCAGCGTGGCCGCCGCCGTCACCAGCAGCGCCAGCAGCGCGAACAGCACCTTGTCGGGGTAGCGGAAAGCCTCGCTGAAGATCAGCCGCAATGGCGCGAGCGAGCGCGCCTTTTCGCCCGATTCGTCCGGTTCGGAGCCGGCGAGCCGCCGGCGCCTGTTCGTTCCTCGTGGTTGGAGTGCCATCGGCAATAGCGCCTAGCCCCGCGCGCGTCCGAAATCCACGGTCCTTGAGAATCCACCGGGGACGAACCCACAATCTCTCTTGTGCATTGCACAAGGATGGAAAGGCGGGCAGGCAATGCCAATATATTCCGGTTCACGCCCCGGCGATGTCATTATGCGAAGAGGTTTTCCTTGCTCTACCACGCCCACGAACTCCAGACCGCCTGGCTCAACAGCGCCAGTGCCATGGCCTCGATCGGGTCCGAATGGCTGACCAACCCGCGCAACCCGCTCGCCTATAGCGGAATGGGGCCGGTCGCGGGCTCCGCGCTCGAGGTCTTCGCGCATGCCACGCTTCGCCGTGGCAAGCCACAGTTCGACATCGAAAGCGTGAGCGTGGACGGCAAGGACCACCCGGTCGCCGAAACCCTGGTGCTGCACCGCGCCTTCGGCGATCTCAAGCGGTTCCGCCGCGCGGACCTGCCCGAGGATGCGCCCGCGGTGCTGATCGTCGCGCCGATGAGCGGGCATTTCGCCACGCTTCTTCGCGGCACGGTCGCCCGGATGGTCGAGAATGCCGAGGTCTACATTACCGACTGGCACGACGCGCGCGACATTCCGCTGTCCGAAGGGCGCTTCGATCTGGACGACTACATCGATTACATCATCGAATTCCTGCAGGAGATCGCGCAGCTTCACGAGGGCAGGCCCGCGCATGTGATCGCGGTGTGCCAGCCCTCGGTCCCCGCGCTCGCCGCGACCGCGCTGATGAACGGCGCGAAGGACAAGGCGACCCCGAAGACGCTGACCATGATGGGCGGGCCGATCGACACGCGCGAAAGCCCCACCACGGTCAACGACATGGCGATGAATCGTCCGCTCAGCTGGTTCCGGCAGAACGTGATCGCGACTGTGCCCGCGCAATATTCGGGTGCGGGCCGCCGCGTCTATCCCGGCTTCATGCAGCTCGCGAGCTTCATGAGCATGAACCTGGGCGGCCACATCCTGTCGCATTACGAAATGTACAAGCACCTCGTCGCGGGCGACGACGAGAGCGCGCAGCAGACCAAGGATTTCTACGAGGAATACCGATCGGTCTGCGACATGACCGCCGAGTTCTACCTCCAGACGGTCGAGGAGGTGTTCCAGAAGCACTCGCTGCCCAACAACAGCTTCGAACATCGCGGCAAGGTGATCGACCTGGGCGATATCACGAAGACCGCGCTGCTGGCGGTGGAAGGCGAGCGCGACGATATTTCGGGGATCGGCCAGACGAAGGCCGCGCTACCGCTGGCGCGCAACCTGCCGGAGAAAATGAAGCGCTATTACCTCGCCGAAGGCGCGGGGCATTACGGCATCTTCAACGGCAGCAAGTGGCGCACGAAAATCGCCCCGGTGGTCGAGGAGTTCATCGCCGCCCACGGCTGAGCGCGCGCATGGGCTAGACCGGACCGGGGCGCTTTCGCGTCTGGCCGAACAAGCGCCTCACCGCGCGCCCGACCACCACGATCAATACGATGCTGAGCACCAGCAGGGCGAGCGCGATCACGGCCGCGATCACCGGGCTGGCGATGGCGAGCGCGAGCAGGCCGATGGTCGCAACGTCCTCGGCGGTGGAGACCATCACATTGCTGACCGGCTCGGGACTGGTGTTGACCGCCGCGCGCGCGCTCGCCTTGCCCGCATGAGCGGCAAAGGCCGCACCGCCGCCGAGCAGGAAGGCGATCACCTGCCAGGCGGGGTCGGCGGGATCGACGATCGCCAGCGCCAGCAGCGCGCCGCCGACCGGGCGGATCAGCGAATGGACGCCGTCCCAGATCGAATCGAGCCACATGATCTTGTCGGCGAGGAATTCCATCACCGCGCCCACCGCCGCGATGGAGAGAACCCAAGGGTTCGCGAGCACTTCCAGCATCTGCAGCTGTTCGGGCAGTGGCACCCAGCCGCTGCGCATGGCGAGGCCGGTGATGAGCACGGTGGCGTAGAGCCGCCAGCCCGACAGCAGGCTGATACTGCCCGCTAGCCCGAGGAGTTCGATCAGGCCCATCGCATGCTACCGCGCGTCGCCGATGAATTGCGGCTCCTGCGAACAGTCGACCTCGCCCGCGCTGGCGTCCGCGATCTCTCGCGCGCGCTGGTTGGCCGCGCCCGCACCGCCACCGATCTGGGCGATGCGGCAGCCGGGCGAATCGGACGAACCGATCGATTCGACCGCCAGCACGCTGCGGTTGTTCGATTGCAGGCTCACATCGCGGTAGCGGAAGATCACCGCAAAAGGCTCGCCCTCGTCCATCCGGATCTCAAGGCGCGGGGCGATCTCGTTGAAGGCACTGATGGTCTGGAATTGCTCGTTCTCGGCGCCCGCGTCGAGATCAAAGCGGCCGTCGCCCGCCTGAACGAAGATCGGTACGTCGGCGACAGGATCGCAGCGGAAGGTCGCGCTCTCCCCCTCCTCCTGCTGCGAAAGCACTTCGCACTGGTCCAGATCGACCGTTCCGTAAACGGAAGAGAACCGTTCGTCCGGCGTCTCTTCCGAGGCGGTGTCCCCTACCGGCGGCACCTCGGGCTCGTCGATGGCGACATCCTCGACGCTGCTTTCGCGCGCCTCGTCGGCGGGCACGGTCTCGCCGCAGGCGACGAGCGAGGTGGCAGCCAGTGGCAGGGCAAGGGCGGAAAGGGGCAGGCGCATCGATTTCTCCCGTTGGTTAACGGGTCAACGCGCCGCCCCCGCGCCTGTATCCCGCCCCTCAGAGGACTTCGAAAATACCCGCAGCGCCCATGCCGCCGCCGACGCACATCGTGACGCAGACATACTTGGCACCGCGGCGCTTGCCTTCGATCAGCGCGTGGCCGACGCAGCGCGCGCCGGTCATGCCGTAAGGGTGGCCGATCGAGATCGAGCCGCCGTTGACGTTGAGGTCCTCGTCGGGGATGCCGAGCTTGTCGCGGCAGTAAAGCACCTGCACCGCGAAGGCCTCGTTCAGTTCCCACAGGCCGATATCGCTCATCTTCAGGCCGGTGCGTTCGAGCACGGCGGGAATCGCGAAGACCGGGCCGATGCCCATCTCGTCGGGCTCGGTTCCTGCGACCGCCATTCCGACATAGCGGCCGAGCGGGGTCAGGCCGCGCTTCTCGGCGAGCTTCTCGTCCATCAGGATGCTGGCGGACGACCCGTCGGACAGCTGGCTGGCATTGCCCGCGGTGATGGTGGTGTCGGGGCCGAGCACGGGGTTGAGCGAGGACAGGCCCTCGAGCGTGGTTTCGGGCCGGTTGCCCTCGTCCTTGGCGACGGTCACTTCCTTGTCGGAAACCTCGCCGGTCTCCTTGTCCTTCACCTTCATGGTGACGGTGACGGGCACGATCTCGTCGTCGAACTTGCCCGCTTCCTGCGCGGCGGCGGTGCGCTGCTGCGAGCGCAGGGCATATTCGTCCTGGTCTTCCCGGCTGATGCCGTAGCGCTGGGCGACCGTTTCGGCGGTCTGCAGCATCGGCATGTAGACCGCATTGTGCATCGCGAGCAGTTCGGGATCGGGCATGACGCGCATTTCGGGCGTCTGGACGAGGCTGATCGATTCCTGCCCGCCGGCGGCGACGATATCCATGTTGTCGACCATGATCTGCTTGGCAGCCGTAGCGATCGCCATCAGGCCCGAGGAGCACTGGCGGTCGATCGTCATCCCCGAAACGCCGATCGGGCAGCCGGCGCGCAGCGCGACCTGGCGGCCGAGATTGCCCGCCTGCGCGCCCTGCTGGAGCGCGGCGCCCCAGACCACGTCGTTGATCTCGCCTGCTTCGATCTTGGCACGCTCGATGGCCGGGGCGAGCGAGTAGGAGCCGAGAGTGGCGCCCTTGGTGTCGTTGAAGCCGCCCTTGTAGGCGCGACCGATAGCGGTGCGCGCGGTGGAAACGATAACTGCGTTGCGGGTCATGGGAAGGGTCCTCTTGCTGAGTCCCAGCGGAAGCTGGGACCTCCTTGTTGCTGGTGTCTGGTCGGGTGAGGTCCCAGCTTCCGCTGGGACTCTCTCCGAGGGTTTAGACGTAGAACATCGATATCCATTCGCAGATCAGGGCGGGCTTGTCCTCGCCCTCGATCTCGACGGTGATCTCGACGGTCTGCTGCCACTGGCCGGGGCGCTTCTCTTCCATGCCCAGCAGCTTCCAGCGCCCGCGAATGCGCTTGCCCGATTTCACGGGGTTGAGGAAGCGCGTCTTGTTGCCCCCGTAATTGACCGCCATCTTGATCCCGTCGGGGCGCGGAACGTCGCTCTGCTGGGTCAGGTAGGGGATCATCGAAAGCGTCAGGAAGCCATGCGCGATGGTGCCGCCGAAGGGCGTCATCTTGGCCGCTTCCTCGTTCACATGGATGAACTGGTGATCGTCGGTCGCCTCGGCGAACTTGTTGATGCGGTCCTGGGTGATCTCGACCCAGTCGCTGGTGCCGATCTCTTCGCCCACCTTCGCGGCGATGTCCTGGGGGGTCATGCGCGCCTCTCCTTTGCTTGGAATGTGCGCGCTCCATGCAGGATGGGACAGCCTAGCGCAATGGAGGGGTGGAGGGCTTCGCGCCTGTCGCTACGGCATGCGTGGCTTGCGTTTCGCGCTGCGCCGCAAGCCGCGCCCCGATGGTGGCCTCGGCAGGCGAATCATAGCGTTTGGCATAGATGACGAGCGCGATTTGCAGCCCTGCCAGCATCATGATGAAGGGCTGCCAGGCGATCCCCTGGAACAGCGCCCCGACGAGGTAGATCAACTGCGCATATTGCAGCGCGATGGCGAGATGGCCGAGCCACGCGACGTTCGGATCCCCCTTCTTGCGCATCCGCCGCCGCAACCGCTCCATCTGGTAGAGGCCGAGCGCCTGGAGCAAGAGCCACGCGGCAAGCCCGGGCCAGCCCTGTTCGCCCAGCATCTCGAAGATCGCCGAGTGGTAGGCGCGCCCCTCGTCGACCACTTTCTCGTACCGGGTGCTGGTCATGTTGCCGGTGCCGGTGGTCTGCGGCATGCGATAGGTGAAGCTGTTGGCGCGATAGGCCTCGAACCCGCCGCCGAGCGGCTTTTCATCGACGTAGTCGAGCGTCCATTCCCACACCGCCATGCGGGTCGATGCGGATTCGTCTTCCTCGGCGGTCATCATGGTCGCCATGCGATCGGCATAGGATTGCGGCAGGAAGGGAAAGGCCGCGATGCACAGCAGCACGCCGCCGACCATCAGCAGCAGCTTGTGGCGGCTCTCGCGCAGGACCAGCAGGCAGAGCATGGCGATGCAGACCAGCCCGGTGCGCGCCTCCGTGCCGATCGGGATCAGCAGGCATGCTCCGGCAAGCCCGGCGGCGAACAGCTTGACCGGCAGGCTGGGCTTGAACACCGTGCCATAGCGGGTGAACCAGTAGAGGAGCGGGATGATCGCGATGGCGACGGTGGAGATCGTCGAGCTTTCGTAGATGCCGCTATTGTCGTTCACGAACAGCGACAGCGTGCCGTAGCCCCCGCCGCCGAACACGGTTTTGATCCCCCCCGAGATGATGATCGCGCCGGCCGTCAGCACCATGATGAGCGCCGCCGCCTCGAACCGCAGCTTGGTGGTGACGGTGAAGGGGAGGAAGATCGCGAAGAGCAGCGTCTTCCAGACCCAGTCCCATTTCTCGGCCGCCTCGACCGGAAACTGCGCGCCCTGCATCGTGAACCACGCCCAGCCGAGCAGAAACAGCATCAGCGCCTGGCGCAAAGTGAAGGTCGGGCGGGTCTTCTTGTCCATCAGCAGCCACCCGCCAAAGGCCGCCGCAAAGGCGATCAGCGATACGGGCACGCTGGTAATCGGGCCGAAACCGATCTTCTGGGGCGCGAGGATGTCGACATAGAGGTAGAGGCAGATCCACAGGAACGGGCGCTTCAGCCCGAAGAACAGGAACACCGCGAAAAAGCCGAGCAGGAACAGGTCGGTCATGGCGCGTCGTCGCCTTCACCGTCGAGCAGCGGATCCTCGTCGAGGTCGTCGCGCAGCATGAGGCGATAGCCCGCCAGCAGCAGGAGGCCGTGGATCGAAACGATGACGATCATGTCGATCACGGGGTGACGGGCTCCTGTCTCATCGCCATCGGGCACCGGCCACACCACGCGCCAGCATCGCGCGGAAGCGCTAGCAGCGCGGAGTTGACGGCCCGTTAAGCACATCCGCGCTAGGCAGCGCCACGCAATGCGCGTTCTTCATGTTCTCGACCATTCGCTGCCGCTGCACAGCGGCTATGCCTTCCGCACGAAGGCCATCATGCGTGCGCAGCTCGCGGACGGGCTGGAGGTGCGCGGGATTACCGGGCCACGCCATTCGGCAGAGGGGCCTGCGGAGGAGACCTGCGAAGGCCTGCGCTTCCATCGCACCACGCGGTCCGTCGGCGGCCCGCCGGGCCTGCGCGAATGGCGCGAGATCGCGGCCCATGCCGATGCCATCGTCGCCCTCGCGCAGAGCTGGCGCCCCGCGGTGCTCCATGCCCATTCGCCCGCACTGTGCGGTCTCGCCGCGATCCGCGCGGGCAGAAAGCTCGGCATTCCGGTGGTTTACGAGATTCGCGCCTTCTGGGAGGACGCGGCGGTCGGCAATGGTACGGGACGCGAGGGATCGCTCAAATACCGCCTGACCCGCGCGCTCGAAAACCGGGCCGTGGCCAGCGCCGACGCCGTCTTCACCATTTGCGAAGGCCTGCGAAGCGATCTGGTCGCGCGCGGCTTTTCGCCCGGGAAGATCGGCATTTCGCCCAATGCGGTCGACCTGACGCAGTTCGGCACGCCCGCGCCGCGCGATCCCGCGCTGGCGGAGGAACTGGCGCTCGGGAATGGCCCCGTGATCGGCTTCATCGGCAGCTTCTACCCCTACGAGGGGCTCGACGACCTCATCGCCGCGCTGCCTGCGTTGCGCGAGCGCCATCCCGATACGAAGCTGCTGCTGGTCGGCGGCGGGCCCGAGGACGCGGCCTTGCGTGCGCAGGCCGCCGCCTCCCCGGCAGGCGAGGCGATCATCTTCACCGGCCGCGTGCGACACGACGAGGTCGCGCGCTATTACGCGCTGATCGACGTGCTCGCCTTCCCGCGCAAGAAGAGCCGCCTGACCGATCTGGTGACGCCCTTGAAGCCGCTCGAAGCGATGGCGCAAGGGCGCATCGTCGCGGCGTCCGATGTCGGCGGCCACAAGGAACTGATCGCCGACGGCGAAACCGGCGTGCTGTTCCCCGCCGACGATCCGGCAGGCGTGGCGCAGGCGCTGGCGAACATGCTCGACAATCGCGATGCCTGGCCCGCGATGTGCCAGCGCGCGCAGGACTATATCGCAACCAGTCGCGACTGGTCGCTCAACAGCAGACGTTATCTCGACGTTTACCATCGCCTGCTAGGCCGGACGGTGGATCGGTCGCCCGGAAGTGCGGCGTGGATGCCCTCAACCGACGGCGCCCACGCCCGCCAGGGGGCCCCGAGATGAAGGAAGGCGGCTTGGCCGAGCAGGATCACATACCGGACGAGAGCGACGCGAAGGAAGGCGGGCTGACTTCCAGCGCCGCATTCCCCGCGCTTGTCGCCCTGTGGTTCGCCGCATTGTTCGGCGGCGGCTGCCTGTTCCTGCCCCCCGTCCTGTTCGACATGCTGCTGGGCGGTGCCGCGCCGTTCGGCCCGCAGACCCGGCTCGTGTTCGCGCTGGGCGCGGCCGGCATCGGCCTGCTGATGGGCCTGTTCATCGCGCGGCAGGTGCGCACCGAGAGCCCCGAGTCTTCCGCTGCCGCGCCGCCCAAGCCCCGCAAAAGCGGCACCCGGCCCCCGCTCGATATTCGCTCTGCGCTGGGCCTCCCCTCGGTCGACGACGACGATGACGAGCACGAGAGCGAGCCCGCCTCGGAGGAAACCGCGTTCGACGAGAGCGCCTTCGACGAGACGGTACCGGACGACGACGTGCGGGCACCGATCGACGACCCGCATTTCGCATCCGCATGGAGCGATGCCGACGCCTACGACCTGACGGAATTCGAGCACCCGGAAGAGGACGAAGCGGACGCTCCGCCCGCGCCCGTCAGCTACGCCTTTGCCGACCAAGGCGACGAGGAATGGGATGGAGCACGGCAGCCGCCCCACCCGGCAACCGCTCCGCCCCGCCCTTCGCGCTACAACCCCTTCGCCGATTTCGTGCGCGAAGACGAGGAGGAGCCGGTGGCCCCTCGCCCCTTCGAGGCCGAGGCCGAAGCGGAGGAAGATCGACCGTTCGAAGCTCCACCTCGCGCCGAACCGATCGCCGAACCGCGCGCCCATGCCGCACCCCCGCCTCCGCCGCGATGGCCCGAGCCGCGCGCCGAGGAACCCACGCTCAACGAACTGGGCGTGGCCGAGCTGGTCGAACGGCTTGCCCGTGCCCTGCAGGGCGAGGAAAGGCCGCAGGAGGTCGTGAATGTCTCTCCGCCGCGTTCGGGGCAGCATCGCCACGAATCGGCACTTGCGCCGATGACGCCCCCGCCCGGCCTCGATGTGGACCGGGAAATGCGCGCGGCGCTCGATCGCCTGTCGCGCCTCGACGATGTGGCGTAATCTGCAGGTTCGCTAGCGCGAACCCGGTGGTCAGAACCAGTTAACTCAGCCCCCAGTCGATCGCACCGCGACCGCACGCTTCCAGAAAGGCGTTCGCGCGGCTGAAAGGCCTCGAGCCGAAGAACCCGCGATGCGCCGAGAGCGGGCTGGGGTGCGGCGATCGGATCACGCAATGGCGTGTGGGCTCGTTCAGTTCGGCGATCCGCGAGGCCTTCTTCTGCGCATGGCTGCCCCACAAGATGAACACGCTGGGCTCGGCGCGCTCGGCTACGGCGGCGACGCAGGCATCGGTGATCGCATCCCACCCGCGCCCCGCATGGCTGCCCGCCTGCCCCGCCTCGACCGTCAGCGAGTTGTTGAGGAGCAGCACTCCGCGCTCCGCCCATGGCGTCAGATCGCCGGTCGATGGCGCCGCGATACCGCAGTCATCCGCCAGCTCTCTGAAGATGTTCCTGAGCGAGGGCGGCGGCTGCACCCCGTCGGGCACCGAAAAGCACAGTCCCATCGCCTGCCCCGGCCCGTGATAGGGATCCTGCCCGAGGATCACGACCTTCACCTTGTCCAGCGGGGTCAGTTCGAGCGCGCGCAAGCGGCAGCCTTCGGGCGGAAAGATCGTCTTGCCCGCCTCGGCCTCGGCGCGCAGCCAGCCCCCCAGCCGCCGCGATTCGGGGCTTGCCAGCACGGGCTCGAGCACGGGACGCCAGCTTGCGGGAAGATCCTGGGACATCGCTCTTTGCTATGACGGGCGCGCGCAGCACGCCAGACGCCCTTTCCCTCTTTTCCCAATCGGCCTAGGGCCGTGGTGTCTTACAAGGGCTCCGGCCCAGTCCCCATCCCTGGCAGGAAATTCACTCTCAATGGCAGTCCATTTTCACGAAGAAGACCTCCCCGAAGGCGTGCTCGCCGAAGGTGCGGCGCTGGCCGTCGATACCGAGACCATGGGCCTCATCACCCACCGCGACCGGCTGTGCCTCGTCCAGATCAGCGACGGGCAGGGCGACGAACATCTGGTGCGCTTCGGCGTGGGCAGCAGCTTCGATGCGCCCAACCTCAAGGCCGTGCTGGCCGACCCCGCGCGGGTGAAGCTCTACCATTTCGCCCGCTTCGATCTCGCGGCGATCGAGTTCTGGCTCGGCGTCACCGCCGCGCCGGTGTTCTGCACCAAGATCGCGAGCAAGCTGACCCGCACCTATACCGACCGCCACGGCCTCAAGATGCTGGTCAACGAGTTGCTGGGCGAGGATATTTCCAAGCAGCAGCAAAGCTCGGACTGGGGCGCGCCCGAAATCAACGAGGCACAGCGCGAATATGCCGCCTCGGACGTGCGCTATCTCCACCGGCTGCGCGACATTTTCGAGGAACGTCTGCTGCGCGAACAGCGTATGCCGATTGCGCAGGCCTGTTTCGATTTCCTGCCGACCCGCGCCCGGCTGGACCTTGCCGGCTGGCCGAATGCGGATATTTTCAGCCACGAGTAGGGCCGAGAGCCGAGCCACATGCATCACGATCCGGTCGAAGAAACGAAGGAAGCGCGCGCGCAGCGGCGCGGGCGGCAGCACCAGGCAGCGCCTGGCGGCTTCCACGATCGGCTGATCAAGATCCTCGCGATCGGCCTGCCGATGGCGACGGGCGCGATCGTCGCCTTCCTCGTCCTCACGCCGCTATCCCCGCGCAGCGAGGTGTCCTTCATCCTCGACCGCGACAAGGTGGAGCAGATCGACGAGCGGATGCGGATCGACAAGGCGACCTATCGCGGCTCCGACAAGCAGGGCCGCCCCTTCTCGCTCAGTGCCGAGGAAGCCGTCCAGCGGTCGAGCGCGGAGGGGATCGTCCGGCTCGACCAGGTGCTCGCACGCATCCTGCTGGAGGACGGCCCCGCGCAGATCGCGGCCGAAGGCGGGGACTACACGATCGACGAGGAAGTGCTCGAGGTGCGCGGCCCGGTGATGTTGCAGGCAACCGACGGCTACCGCCTGACTGCACGCGGCGTTTCGGTCGATCTGCGCGAACAGCTGCTGGTCGGTCGCGACGGGGTTTCGGGCGCGGTTCCGGCGGGCACCTTCTCGGCGGACAGCCTGCGGGTGGACCTCGAAACCCGCACGATTACGCTTGACGGCAACGCGCGCCTGCGCATGGTGCCCGGCGCATTGGAGAGCATGCGATGATCCGCCGCCTTGCATCAGGTTTCACCCGCGCCCACGGCCGTCTCGCGCTGCGATCGGGCATGGCGGGCTTTGTGCTGGCGGCATGCACGGTCGCGGGCCTGCAATTGCAGGCGCAGGCGCAGGCGATTGCCGCGCACAATTCCAACGCGCCGGTCAACTACGCCGCCAATCGCATCGAGCTGCAGGACCGGCAGAACCGCGTGGTCCTTTCGGGCAATGTCGAGATCGATCAGGCCAACCTGCATCTGACGGCGGGGCGCACCATCGTCGACTATTCGGATAGTGGCGCGCTCAGCATCCAGCGCATTTCGGCCACCGGCGGCGTGACCGTGACGCGCGGCAACGAAAGCGCGCGAGGCAATGTGGCGGTGTACGATTTCAACCGCCGCGTCATCACCATGACCGGCGATGTGCGGCTGCGCCGGGGCAGCGACACGCTCAATGGCGGTCGGCTGACGATCGACCTGCGGAGCGGGCTTTCCAGCATCGACGGTGTCGGCAGTTCCTCGCAGGACGGTCGGGTGACCGGCTCCTTCTCGGTCCCGCAGGACTGATATTTTCTTGGGGCTACGGTGCCGGCCCGCACCCGCGTTCGGGATCGGGAAGGTGTCCGGGGGACAGCTTCCCCCGGACGGCGGCCAACCCACAAGATACTACCGATGGGTTGGCCGGGCGGGGGTGCGGGCTGGTGCCGCCTCAAACTAGCGCGACGCGGCGCGCGCGATCCACGCGATTTCCTGGCTGAGCAGCAATTCGGCCTGCTGGCTGTTGGCGAGAAGCGCCTGATGCAGCGCGGTCAGCCGCGATACCAGCCGGTCGAGCCGCTTGCCCCGCCAGATGCGCAGCTGCTCGGCCAGGTCGCGCTCATCCTTGAAGAAGATGCGCCGCGCGCGCTTCTGCGCCTCGACGAAAGAGCCGACATCCTCGCCCGGTCGCATCCGGGCCGAAAGCTGGGCAAGCTGCGCCGCGCGCCGCTCGAATGCCAGCGCCACGCCGACCGGGTTGAGCGAGAGCGTGTTGAGCCGCGCGAGTTCGCCCGGCAAGCGCCCGGCATGGCCGCCTAGCGCCGCATTGACGAGCGGCATGAACCCGTCTTCCTCGCTCGTCGCGCCGACCGCGTCCCATGCCGAAAGGCCCGCCGTCTTGGGTGAATCGGGCGCGGCATCGAGATAGAGCGCCAGCTTTTCGACCTCGGCTTCGGCCAGCCGCCGGTCGAGCCCGGACGCGCGCGCAATTCGCTGCGCCAGATCGCCGTCGAGCCGCAATCCGTTGCGGTCGGCCAGATCGCGCACGGTCTCGGCCATGTCGCGCAGGTTGGGCGGGTAGAACATCGCCACCAGCGTGCCCTTGGCCCCGGCGACCAGCTTCGCGCTGCGCGACTTGTCGGTCGCGGACGTCGCCACGACCAGCACCGGGCACGCCTCCCCCTCCGCTTGGAGATGGATTTCGAGCGCGTCGTGCGCCTCCTCGCCGGTCGCGCGCACGAGGATATGCCGGGCATCGCCGAACAGCGAGGAGGAGCGTGCCTCGTCCGCCAGCCTCACGGGGTCGCGCCGCAGGTCCGCGCCCGACATGTCGATCCGCTCGCCCGCATCGGCCAGCCCGGCGACGATCCGCGCCGCCGCAGCAGACGCCGCGCTCTCGTCGGGCCCGCAGAAGAAGAAGGTATGGCATTCGCGCGCGGCCTCGCCCGCCATGCGACCGAAGCTGTTCTGGTTCGCCTTGTACGACTGGGTTTTGGAAGACTGGCTGCGGGCCATGCGATCAGTTGCGGCGACGCAGCGCCAGCGAAACCCGCGTGACGATCTGGTCCGCGACCACCTCGGCCAGCCGTTCCGCCGAAGCGCGCTCGGCAGCGATGGTGGCATAATCGCTCGACACGACGTCGATGCCTGCGTCCGATCCTGCCGTCGCGTCGAGCACGATAGCCCCGCTCGACAGGTCGACCAGCTGATAGCGTGCGCGCAGGATGCGGCGCTCGCGGCTGACGGTTTCGTCGGACAGCAGGCCGAGGCTTTCGAGGCTCTCGTCGAGCTGCACGTCGAGGCGATAGCGCGGCGTGGCGTCGCTGTTCCGCAGCGAAACGCGATCCTCCAGCGCGGTGGCGACCAGCCACCCGGTCCGCCCCTCGATCGGTGCGATCTCGACTGCGCCTAGGTCCGCGACGGCACCCTGGCCGCTCGCGCCCGCATAGATCGGCTGGAGCCCGCAGGCCGACAGCGCAAGGGTCGCGAGGAGGCAGAAAACGAATCGCATCAGGTGACGATATTGACCAGCCTGTCCGGCACCACAATGATCTTGCGGATTTCCGCCCCGTCGATCGAGCGTTGCACCTTCTCGCTCGCCAGCGCCATTTCCTCCAGCACCTCCTTCGAGGCCCCGGCAGGCGCGGTCAGCGTATCGCGCAGCTTGCCCTTGTGCTGGACGGCAATGGTGACCTCGTCCTCGACCAGCAGCGCCGGATCGACTTCGGGCCAGGGCGCATCGGCAACGAGGCCCTCCATCCCCATGCCCGCCCAGGCTTCCTCGGCAAGGTGGGGCATCATCGGCGCGACAAGCTGGACCAGCGTGCGGATCGCAGCGGATCGGCT